>Ga0206822_1068_pt1 | contig 27915 bp, 30 predicted proteins | sample Alteio_BWOrgCont_83_FD_152913 | JGI IMG/M metagenome (GOLD analysis project Ga0206822, IMG submission 152913) | Enriched cells from forest soil in Barre Woods Harvard Forest LTER site, Petersham, Massachusetts, United States -... | ecosystem: Environmental > Terrestrial > Soil > Temperate forest >... | reverse complement strand
AAGAAATATAGAAATAGTTGAAAACATGATATCCCAAGGCATTGATGTAAATATAATTGCGAAGTCCATAGGGTTAAAACTGAATCAGATAGAGAAAATAAAGAAGAAGATGGATAAACAAAATAGAGGCATTAAAAAAATGACAAAAATTTTGAAACCTCAAAAATTTAATGCGATTTGGTATGAGATAAATTTAAAAAAAATTCAAAAGGCCTTGACTTAATTTTATGCAACTATCATAAATAGTCTGTGCTTGTTTTAGAGCATCCCCTTTTTTTCAAAGTCTCAAAAATTTTATCTCATGAAAAACGTAATGAACGCTATGGAGCCTACTACCAATACAGCGATGTGTGTGTTTGAAGTTACCAACAGGATGGGAATTCATGCGCGGCCAGCTGCGATGATTGTACGAATTGCTAACAAATACAACGACACTGAAATATGGGTCGAAAAAGAAACTGAACAGGTTAATGGCAAAAGTATTATGGGTCTTATGATGCTTGCTGCAGGTTACGGTACTCAACTAAAATTTATAGCAAAAGGATCTTTTCCACAAAAATTATTGGATGAAATTAAACTCCTTTTTGACCGAAAGTTTGAGGAAAGTTAAACTGTAAGTCCTTTATAAGAACTTTATGAATGATTCATTTATCTTAGATATTGTACAACGCCCTCGTCGTTTACGTAAAAGCCATGCAATACGTTCTTTGGTTCAAGAAACTTGGCTAAGGACAGATGATTTTATTCAGCCTATTTTTGTTGTCGAAGGAGATGGCGAGCCTATCGAGATTGAGTCACTTCCTGGAATCAAAAGATTGCCCATCAAGCATTTGCTACGTGAATGCGAAGAACTCTCTGCACTCGATATCCGGGCGATTGCTTTATTTCCAGCATTCATTCCTGATGCAAAAAAAAATATTTTAGGTAGTGAGGCTTTAAACACAAATTCATTTTTTTTAAAAGCTATACGATCGGTTAAGGAACACATTCCGGAATTAGCAGTTATCACTGATATAGCGCTAGATCCTTACACCACACATGGACATGATGGCATATTAAATAAACAGGGGACGGACGTTGATAATGATAAAACGGTAGCTATTTTATGTGCAATGGCTTTACTGCATGCGGAAGCAGGTGTTGATTTTGTTGCCCCTTCAGATATGATGGATGGACGTATCGGAGCAATTAGGACGACTTTAGACAGCCAAGATTTTACAACAACGGGAATCATCGCTTATTCTTCGAAATTTAATTCTGCCTATTATGGACCTTTTCGTGAAGCTGTTGGCAGTGCACCCAGCGCTCAGTTAGGCAATTTAAGTAAAAAAACTTATCAGCTTAATCCGGCAAACCGCAATGAAGCTATTTATGAATCCATATTGGATCAAGCTGAAGGAGCAGACGTTCTTATGGTTAAACCTGCTGGTTTGTATTTAGACATTATTCGTGATATAAAAAATGAAATTTCAATACCCCTTGCAGCCTATCAGGTAACCGGTGAATATGCCCAAATATATGCCGCTTCCCAAAGAGGCTGGCTAGATCTGGGCCGAGCACGAGAAGAATCACTGATGGCAATCAAACGTGCAGGCGCAGACATGATCTTTACCTATTTTGCAAAAGAACAAGCTCAGGCAATTAGAATGAATAACCTGAGCTCGGGTTAAAGCAAAGCGAATAACAAATTATTTTAATTTTTCATTAATCTCCTTTACATGGTAAAGAATGGAATAACATTGCTTTCCAAGCTTTACTTCCCCAAAGTCTTTAAGATCAGCCTCAATTGGTCCAACAATGTTTTTGATTTTATTGATAACTTCTGTGTTGGGCTGTTTAATTTGAGATAAATAGGCACTGAACATTCCTAAGGAACTATATGTCAAGTCACCTGCGAAAGCTACCATAATTGTGTTTGTTGATGTTGTAAGGGTTTGTTGTAATTTTTCTATTAAGCAAGAGATTAGTAAATCTAGTTCCCCGGTATTTTCTTGAACTAATTTGCCATAGTTATTAATGACTTTTTCTAAGTACCATGAATGCAATAAGGATTCGCTACTTTTAAATGTTGAACCATTAAGTTGTTTGACATAATCCGTTAATTGGATCACCAAAACTTTTGTCAGTGAAATACTTGTAGCAGATTTATTAATAATTGTTTCTAAAGCGTGTTTTGCACTTGCATTATCACATTGTTTTATCAGAACTTTTAAATTTTCCTCAGTCTCCTTTGAAATATGTGTTAAATCTGAAGTTAAAATTGCTTCCTTTAAATTAGAAATAAAAACATAATAACTCGCTGGATCAGTAGGAACTGCAGTTCGATCAAAGATTGTTTTTTGTTTAGGTAGATCTAAATAAGAGTCATCATCTTTCTTGACCCTGGCATCATCTCTGTTTTTAGAGCCGCAGCAACAATTAATAATTCTCTTGAAAAGGTAAAGAGGAAGGCAAACCATGCATCCCATACCTATATATCTTATAATAGCATTCATATTTTTTTATATTTAATGTTAAAAATAAATTAATAATTATGAAATTATACAATATATTTAAAATGTCAACAAAATTTTATCCAGCTTGACCTTTATCCCCTTTTCGAGCATTACTTTTATCATGGACGCAGTAAAAGGAGAATGTAACTATTCAAATGTAAATATGGAAGAGATCGTAGCTTTATGTAAGCGGCGTGGATTTATTTTTCATTCTTCTGAAATTTATGGGGGATGCAACGGATTTTTTGACTATGGGCCTTTAGGTATTGAGTTAAAACGCAATATTAAAAATTCATGGTGGAAAGATATGGTTCACAGACGCGAAGATATTGTCGGTTTGGATTCTTCTATCATTATGAATACCCAAGTCTGGAAGGCTTCCGGGCATATCGAAGGATTTTCGGATCCTATGGTTGATTGCAAGGAAAGCAAGCTGCGATACCGTGCAGATCAATTATTTTTTGCTAAAGTAGAAGTAGATGGCGAACTCATCGGTTATGTTTCAGTCCTTGAAGATGCTCAAATGCAAAACGAAGCACAAAAAAAGGCTGAAGAACTCAAACGGAAACTTGCTAAACAGGGCGTCTTGGTTCCCGTAAAATTAAAATCCTATCTTGAAGCTGAAATTTCAGAATATGATCAAATTCCTTCTCCAGCCACAGGAAAACCGGGCAGCCTCACCCCCCCGCGTGATTTCAATTTAATGTTTCAAACCTATCTGGGCGCACTGCGCGATGAGTCGGCAGTTGCCTACCTTCGTCCAGAAACTGCACAAGGTATTTTTACTAATTTTAAAAACGTCGTGGATACCTGCCGCGTGAAAGTTCCTTTTGGGATTGCCCAGATCGGTAAAGCCTTTCGCAATGAAATTACACCCAGAAATTTTATCTTTCGGTCTCGTGAATTTGAGCAAATGGAAATCGAATATTTCATTTCCCCCGATGAAAATGCTTGGCAATCCGAGCATCAAAGATGGATTAATATTTGTTGGGATTGGCTTTTAAGCATCGGTCTTCAACAAGAACTTTTAGGAAAAGATGTTCATAAAAAAGAGAAATTATCCCATTATTCCAGGGCTACGACGGATATTACTTTCAAATTCCCATTTGGAGAACAGGAACTACAAGGTATCGCAGCTCGAGGCAATTTTGACTTATCTCAACATCAACAAACTAGTGGCAAATCATTAGAATATTTTGACGAAGAGCGCAAAGAAAGATATATACCGCACGTCATCGAACCCTCGATTGGCGTAGATCGTTTATTCCTTGCCATCATTTGTTCTGCCTATTGCGAGGACGAAGTTGAAGGTGAAAAACGTATTGTCCTGAAATTTCATCCCAGATTGGCGCCTATTAAAGCTGCCGTTTTGCCTTTGGTAAAAAATAAACCTGAAATTGTCGAAAAAGCTCGCGGGCTTTTTGAAAAACTTCAATCTCGGTGGAATATTTTCTGGGATACCTCTGGTGCAATCGGTCGCCGTTACCGCCGAATGGATGAGGTCGGCACTCCATTTTGCATTACAATCGATTTCGATACTCTCGAAGACGATACCGTAACCATTCGATATCGAGATTCTACAGAACAAATTCGCATTGCAATAGATCAGGTTACTTCATTCCTTGAAGATCAAATAGAATTTAGCAGGAAAAACTAGACTCTGATTTAGTCAATTTGAAGTATTTTTGAACTGAAGTAAATAGTTTCAAAATAAAGCCATAACTACTTGATATTTATCAAAAGTAATGTTAAGCTGAATTTGTTAGAAAACATTAACCTCAAACAAATATAATTATGGTACAATCAATAAAAAGTAAAACTCACGCACATGCGAAGAAATCAGGGGCGACCGCTGCTTCTAAAAAAAGAACGGTTTCGAAAACGGGCAGCTCAAAAAAGGCAGCAAAAAATTCGAGTTCTACAAGTCATTCTAAATCATATGCAAATAGAATTACTAAAGAATTCGGCAAAATAGCTCGTGATCATAATTTAGAAGAAGCAATAAAAAGTGCGATGAAGGCCCTGATAGATAAAATTAAATTCTAATTGCTATCTTCATTTCGGAAAAGCCTTATAAAATCTAAGGTCTAAAACTTCTTCAAGCTGCAGCTTTTACATTTTTCCCCATGAAAAATAAAAACAAATAACAGGCATTAATATAAGTAGAACTGATATAACAATTAAGAATTCCGTTGATACTGACAGCCAAGACTACAGCTAAAGTGAAGGAACATAAAAGTTTAGTTACATCTAATGCTAAATGTAGAGAAGGATCTTTCTTGATGGAAGTTGTGTAAATAGCAATTAATAAAATAGCTGTAGCCCAAGCTAGAGAATGTTTATGTGAAATCATAACATCGGCTGATGCATTTATCCCGTCAGTTATAATTCTTGGTCCCCATTCAACAAAACATTGAGCAGCAAAAGTGCCATCCAACCCACTGAGAAAATAATCTTTATAGGATGTTCTCCTTCGCCCACCATTGGTTTCCACTGTATCCTCAACCTCTGCTAAAATATTATATCCTGCCCCACATAATTTTATAATTACAGTTGCGCTGAAACTACAGCAAAACTTTTTGCTACCTAAACTCTCCATTTTTTCAAATATTAATATTAATTATATATCTTTAAATATATACCGCATTAATTCATTTTTTTTACATGAATTAATTCAAAATAGGAGAATTCCAAAAAAAGATCAATCTTTTTTTCAAGAAAAAATAAAAACCTCGGTCTAAGAAAGAAAAATCGCAATTTTGATTGCGATATAAATTTAATCCATTGACAAAACCCTTTAAAAAATCCAATAGTTTAAAGTAAATGGATTTTTCGCACCGAAAAATTGATAAAATGTATAGTATCCCATGAAAAAAAGTAAAAAAGTAGTATCACTTGCCTTATTGACCTTAATTTTAACGATCGGATTGCATGTCAGTGCTTTCGGATATTCACTTATTATAGAAAATGATTATCTGCAGATTTTTTGTATGCAAGGGCCATTCGTTGGACAGTCTTTAGCGCTCAATGTTAATAAAGGTTTTGATCCCAGTCTTGCTACCGTCAACTATGCGCCCGATCCTAATCCGAAAAACGCTAAAGTCATTTTTGCTATTAAGGATCTATTGAATCTTAAGAAAAAGCAAGGCGTAAAAAAATCTTCAATTAAAGTTGGGAAAAAAAATCTCAAGATTACCTATCTTTATGAACTCAAGTCCGCTGAAAATCATAAAGCCAAGAAAAAGAAGAAATTAAAAGATAAAATAAAGAATAAAATAACAAAAATAAAGAACTTCATTTGGGGGAAACCAGGTGATGATATATACGTGAAAATTTTGTCCGCCAAATTGAACGGAGTTGAATTACCAAAGTTCCAGAAGTGAAGCAACATTATTGCTGTTACAGTTTTTTAAAAAAGTTTACTAATACGAAAATTTGACTTACATCTTAAGCTTTTTTTGTATCTATTTAATCACTTCAAATAAACAATTGTGTGTAATAATATCAATTACAAAAAATTATATATTTGATTAAAAATATAAAATTACTTTGACAAATCTTCCTCATGGTCAATAGTATTAATTATGTGCAAATTTTTTATGTTGAGAAATTTGCACAAAACAAACAACCCTTATGAAACTATGAAAAAAAGTAAAAAACTATTATCAGTTACATTGGTGGCCTTCATCTTGGCAGTATGCCTAAGTGCCTCCTCTTTTGGGTACTCTCTAGTCTTAGAAAATGACTACGCAGATATTATTGGTGTTAAAGGATCAGTTATTGGTCAGACTTTATCATTAAATATAAAGAAAGGATGGGATCCACGTCTTATCACCATTAATTATTCTCCGGAGCACACTCCGTTAAAATCTTATGTTATTATTTCTTTAAAAAAATTGTTGCACCATCATCACAAAAAGTCTGGCAATAAAACATCGAGTATTAACGTGCATGGAAAAAAACTCGAAGTTTCCTATTATTATGACGTGGTTTATGAAAAATCACAACATGAAGACCGGAAAAAGAGCAAATTCAAACACAAATTAAAGAAAATAAAGAACATTATTTGGGGAAAAAAGATTGAAAGTATCTATTTGAAAATCAAATCCGCCAAATTGGACGGCGCTGAATTGGGAAAAGTTCAGAAATAGCACTTCGAATCATGCTCTAAGCCCTTTATAAGGGGTTTAGAGCATGGTATTTAAAAATTTATTGTATAAATTCTTAAAAAGATTGAAATCACTGAGAAATTGTGTGATAAAAGGTTTCCATAAGATCATGATAGTTTTAGGTGAGAATGGAATTTAATAAAGTTTAATTAATGTCAAATCAAAGTTATTCGGGTGGAGGACGTGGGAAACCTCAGCAAGGTCACCAAGTAAAATTAAGAAAAAATGAGCGCATTCGCGTTCCAAAAGTGAGAGTCATTGGACCTGATGGTAGCCAAATAGGTATCTTAGATACCCAAAATGCTATCGAACTTGCAAAACAAAGTGGCTTAGATTTGGTCGAAATTTCTCCAACTGCGAAGCCACCAGTATGTAAGATTATTAATTTTGGCAAATTCATGTATGATGAAGGCAAAAAAAATAAGTCCAGTAAGGCTATTACAACTAAACTCAAGGAAACAAAATTCCGTATAAATATTGATACCCACGATTTTGAAACAAAAATTCGCCGTGGAGAATATTTTCTCAATAAAGGATTTAAGCTTAAACTTACTTTGATGCTTCGTGGCCGAGAAATGGAACATAAAGATTTAGCTTTTAATCTTATAAAGCGAGCCATTGAACAACTAGCACATATGGGTACTCCAGATGGTGAGGCAAAACTTGTTGGACGGAACATATCCACTATTTTGTCCCCTGTAGCAGCAAGTAAAAGAAAGCTAAAATATAATGTACCTGATGCAGAGCTTGAAGACGAAGAAGATGACGATAGTGATGAGGAATAATTTATTTCATGCAAATAAAACCCGGACATAGGTTCAAGAGCTTTGTAATTCTATGCTTATTGCTGTGCCTAGTACCATCCACTTTCGCAAACCTTGAAGTTCGCGGAGTCAGTTACTCTCCTTTAAAAAAAATTGCTTCTAAGCTCAATTTAAAATTACGTTTTCAAAAACCCCACGAAGAAGCCCTACTTGCAGGACCCAATATTGAAATGCGGTTTACAAAAAATAAACGAAATGTCCTAATTAATAATATTTCCGTTTGGCTTGGACATCCTATTTTGTTTCATAGTAATGATTTATATGTGGCTCAAACAGATTATTCTGAAATCATCACACCCATAATTAATCCTTGTTCTTTTCCCACAAATTCAAATTTTTATCATATTGTGCTTGATCCAGGGCATGGCGGAAAAGATGAAGGGGCTCACAATCCTCAATTTCGATTAAAAGAAAAAGATTTGACGCTTGATGTGTGTATTCGCTTAATGCAAGAACTCGAGCGCATGGGATATAAGGTTACTTTGACTAGACCGAATGACCAATTCATAGCGCTTAAAGACCGATCCGAATTCGCAAATCAAAAGAAGGCGGACTTATTTATCAGTATCCATTTTAATTCCGTGGAATGTGGGAAAAATGTTCAAGGCATTGAAACTTTTCTGCTTCCCCTACACAAAGATCCTTCCACTGCTGAAAATAAGGTTAGCCATGAGGACAAAATCCATTTTCCTGGCAACCAGTATGACTGTTGGAACGCCATGATAGGATATAATATACAAAGTCATCTCGTCAATGACTTACAATCTACCGATAGAGGCTTAAAACGGGGCAGATTGGCCGTATTAAAGAATATCAATTGCCCGGGAGTACTGGTAGAAGTGGGATTTCTAAGTAATAATGATGAATGTGAGAAATTCCGTCTTCCCTTTTACAGACAAAAAATTGCCCAATCTATAGCGAACGCAATCGCATCCTATCACAGAGCATTAAAAATCCAGCCCGGATAATATAAGCTTTCTTTTTTGACCTAAATTCCGAAATTTGGATTTTTTTCAATAAAGAAATCCAAATAACCATAAAGGTATTTTATGATCATGTCCATATTCGATTCCATCTATAGCTAAATACGCATCGAAATTATCTTTTATCTGATTAAAGCTTTTATTTTGCCCGCCTACCTCAAAAATATAGTTTTCAAAAGCAAAATCGCCATTCGCCGAGTAAAATAGCTCATAGTTAGATGATACCGCAGAAGCGAAAAAGGTTTCACGAATATTACCCAAGTCAGGATTTTTCTTACCAAAAGCATAAATAAGATTAGGATTATTTAAATAAATTTTTTCAGGTTTATCGAGATTATTGAGCGATTTACCTTCTTTGCAAAGAGCTCTGATAATATGAGCATCTTCTAAGTATTTAAGATAGTTTTTGAGAGTTCTATCGTCACTCAGTTCTAGCGATTTTTTTAATTTTGCTAGATCGGGCTTATCGGGAACTAAACGAGCGATATGAGATAAAAGTTTTTTGATATTTTTTATACTTGAACCTGAAAGACTTGGATGAATGGCTGTTAAATCACTTTCTATACTAGTATGTACACTTTGTTCAAGTGAAATATGATACAGTCTCAGATTGACTTCATATTCAAGAAAGTAAGGATAAAATCCGAATTGAAGATAGTGTTTAAAACAGGAAAGCACTTTTTTATTAATTGGCTCAAGAGTACGAATAATTTCTCTTGAAAGCGTCACGTGATTTTTCATAATATCATCCAAAGAAAATACAGGTAGACTGATATTAAAAGATAATTCGAGATATTCACGAAATGATAGCCCATGCAAAGTATAAGAAATGGCACGGCGAGATAAGTCATGTGAACCTCGATAAATTTCGAGAGCAGAACTTCCTGATGCAATAATTTTTAATTTGGGAAAAGAATCAAAAATGCTTTTTAGTTCTCGAGACCAATCGGAGTATTTATGAATCTCATCGAAACAAATGACTTCACCTCCATGATCATGAAAATATTTAGCTATTTCAAATAGGGGAGTATCAACAATAAGCACATGGTCCACAGGAAGATATAAGATTTTTTCCGAATCTGGCTTATTATGAGAATAAGCTAAGAGATATTGAATTAAGGTCGTCGTTTTACCTACACCTCTTTGGCCCAGAAGAACAGCCATTCTAGCATCAAAAGGTGAATAATTGGGAAAAGAACGTTTGTATTTCTTATTGAGCGAAATAAGAAAATCACGGCTACACCCATAAATAGAATTTATAATATTAGCATCCATAAAAGTAATTTTAGCGCGAAGTTTCTGGAATGCAATCCAGAAATTTGATTAAAAAAAATGGAATGCAATACAGAAATTATTGAAACCAAAATACTAAAACATCGCAAACCATTCTTGATTAATGACTTACAAAAAAATTCGATTTTAATTGCTCAAAAAAAATTATCCTGGAGGCCAATGCAAAGGGCGACCGCCTAACAAATGTACATGTAAATGCGGAATCGCCTCGCCAGCATCTGGACCATTATTGATAACGATTCTGAAGCCATTTTTTAAACCTATTTCCTTGGCTTGATTTTTTGCAACCAAAAGCAAATGGCCCAACAACGAGGCATCTGTATCCTGCGTCTTTTCCAGACGGGAAATGACTTTTTTGGGAATTACCAAGATATGCGTAGGCGCCTTCGGGTACTTATCAGCAATTGCTATGCAAAGATCATCTTCATATAGAATTTGGCCGGGAATTTCTCGGTCAATAATTTTTTGGAAGAGCGTTTTTTCAGAAGAATCAGCCATATAAAATTAGGAATTAGGTTGCTTAAGCGCCTTGATTTCTTGCGCTAATTGTGAAATATCGTGAAAATCCTTGTATACACTAGCAAAACGAACATACGCAATCTGGTCAAGTATTTTAAGTCGATCCATAATTTCCTCACCAATTTTCCGGCTAGAAACTTCGCCATCAAATTTATTTTGAATACTCATACTAACCTCTTGCACAAGCGCTTCTATCTGATCTATGCCAAATGGACGTTTTTCTAGAGCTTTTTTAACACCTTTTAAAATTTTAGTACTATCGAAGTCCTCCCTGTTACCATTGCGTTTTATGACGACAAGATCTTCACGTAAAACTTCCTCCACCGTTGTAAAACGATGCCCACATTTTAAACACTCTCTGCGGCGACGAATAGAAGTTTCATTTTTCCCTGGACGGGAATCCACCACTTTAGAATCGTGAAAATTACATTTGGAGCAACGCATAATGATTCAAATTAATATAATGATGAATTCCCTTTAATGAAGGTCAAGAGTCTTCTTTCGTTTGCCCACAAGAAGTCAATTTAAATAAAGACTTGACTTTATCAATTGCGTCTTTAGTTTATTAATAATCTATTTGTTTTTTCTAAACTTAAGTGAATATTAAGAATACATATTAATTAATATAAAACTTAGTATCAACAAATGTTAACAAATTCGATTCATTAATAAAAACAATTATGCAACCCACGTCAATAAAGTATGGGAATTCAAGAAGAATTCCTGTATATAAAACAATCTTCGAAGCATGCAGCGCTAAGCAAATGGGGCCTCTAGCCTTTAAGAATTATTTATTTAATGGACATTCTAAAAGAATAGCTGAGGTAATTTTTGCTGACCTCGCTGGTAGACTGCGTCAAGCAAAACATGATAATAAAATTTCAGAATGGTCCATATCAAATACAGCTCCATTAATATCGGAGATGGAACAGGTTGCATTTTACCATGCATTTGATCGCGTTTTAATAAAATATTCCACATGGGCAATTGCAAAAATACAGTTATTGAGCCTCGAGCCAAATTCCCGCAGTTCCTCTCTTCATCGTTTATATTCATATATTTATGAGCAAACCCAATCGATCAGATCAAATTTAGACGATATGTTGATAATGTCATCTGTAGAAAAGCGAAGAATTAGCATTTGCACTATTTGTGAAACATTAGAAAGGCTTATCGAAAAGATTACACCAAAATTTTGTAATTTGAAATCGATCAAAAATCCATTAGATATTCAAAAAAACCACCGATAGAGATATATTATATATGAAATAGTCTATTCAGGGGAATATCCGAATATTTCTTAAGTTGAAAATTTTATATTTTGACTAATTATTTTTTTTTTAGCAAATTGGTACAATGAATTCTTGGCCGGCCATCTCTCGACTATTATTAAGCTTTTTGATCTTTGCTTTTTTACCGGGATGTGTCACCGAACTGATGGAACAAGAGCCAGGCTTGGCGGGCGATTTATTTAGGGAAGAATCCAGCCTGATGCTTCCTCCCGAAATACAGATTTTGGTTGAAATAAGACGTGAAAAGTATCAAGAAATAAATTACATTGATAACGTCAATTTTTCAACATTGCGAAGTGATGGATTTATGCCTGAAAAACAATTCGATAGATTATTAGATTTACGTTGGTTCTTACTAAGATTCCATCGTGAAAATGAAATCGTCCTTGAGCAAACTAAAGAACTTATCCAAAAAATACAGGAGCATTACACACGTAAAACTCTGATACGGTTAAACGCCAAATACGCTCAGATTAGGAAAATGCACGATGAATTTATGACAAAGGCTCAAATACTGCTGGACGAAACCAGACCGTACAGACCTTGGTTCTATCATAGGTTAATCATTATGAAGTCAGATCCAATTTTCAATGTAGGATACTACAGAGGTAGGTATTTCTTCTGTCCGATTTGTCAGCCCTAGCAAATCCGTGCTTATCGAAAATAATTCCAAATCTTTATTAGACTTCTTTCGAAACTAAGCCCGAATAAATTTTTGACGCCGCTAGAGAGCAAAGGAGTTGGTTTCGAAAGAGGTCTATTAACCGAGAATAAGTCGATTTATATTTATATTGCCTCAATAAAAGGTTCTTTGAGTTTTGCTATGGCGGCATTTATAATATCGGCAGCTTTCTGATAACGATTGGGGTCATCTGGGAAATCATAGCTTTTAGGATACAGAGGGGGACCATAAACTACAGCGATTTTATTTATGAATAATTTTGGGTATTTTCCTTCTCTTCCCCAAACATCAAAACTGCCGATAATATGCGTAGGAACTACTGGAACTTGCGTTTTGCAGGCCATCAAGCCGATACCTTTTTGTGCAGGTTGCAAAGATCCATCAAAACTGCGAGTTCCTTCTAAGAAAATCAAAACCCCTTGATCTTTCTTCAAAAGTTCAAGCACTCTTTTTAATGCGGAAACGTCCTTTCCGCTATCACGATCAACAGGAATTGCATTAAACTGATCAAGTATATATTTACCAATACCAGGCTTAAAGAGACTCTTTCTAGCAAAAAAATAAATATCGCGATCAAAAAAACATCCAGCAACGAACGGATCTAAAAAACTCGCATGATTGCAAGCAAGTAAGAAAGGACCTTTTGTAGGAACATTGTTGATTCCATAGCCTTCTGCTTGTAAAAGATTTTGAAATACAAATTTAGAAACTGCATGTCCTATTCTATAAATTGGCTTAAATGTATTTGACATAAAATCTTGAAATTAGGTATCTTTTTGAACCTCTATAATTTTTAGCATCTTATCTACTACTTTCTCTAAAGTGAGCTCAGAAGAGTTGATACGAATGGCATTAGGAGGACAAATCATAGGAGCTGTTTTACGCGCTACATCAAGTTGGTCTCGCATTTGAATTGCATCGTCGTGTCCTTGCAGTTTCCGTCTATGCATACGCATTGCGGGATCTGCTTCTAAAAAAAATCGAAAATTTGCGTCCGGTAACACTATAGAACCTATATCACGGCCTTCCATTATGAGGCCTCGGAAATGATGTTCGCACGCATAGTTTGTGAGCGAACGTTGGTATTTAAGTAAAACTTCACGTATCTGTGGTATTGCTGAAAATTGTGAAACGTATTGATTCACCTGTGCAGAGCGTAAAAAACTATCTTCTATTATTTCACCATTAATTGTCAAACGTGCTAATCGACCTATTAATTGCGTGCCTAATTTATAAGAATCAATTTTATTGACAATATCCTTATGGTCTTCTGGATAGATAGCATCGCGCAAGAGAACATACGCTATCGACCTATAATGCGCCCCCGTATCGACGTAAAGAAGATTGAGCCGCTCTGCTATGATCTTAGAAGTGGATGACTTTCCTGAAGCAGCCCCTCCATCTACAGCAATTACTGTGAAATTCTTGTTAGGCATGGTTTTTCAATCTCATAGGGATTTCTTAAATGATTTAATGTACCGAAAAAATTAGGAAAAGTCTTTGCGCAGCAAGAAGGGTTTGTTATAGAAAGCCATGGATCCCCAGTTTTTTTTAGATCGTAGGATCCCAGAATTGCAAAACTCATTGCAATACGATGATCTTCATAGGTTTCTATAATTGCAGGTCGCAGAGATTGAGGAATAATAATTAAAGAATCTTTGCTTTCTATTACGTCTTGATTGAGTTTTCTTAATTCATGTGCAATTGCACAAAGACGATTTGATTCTTGGAATCGAGTATGTGCAATCCCTGAAATATGCACTGGCCCTTTAAATAAAGGCGCAATTGCAGCAAGGGTCAGAAAAGTATCTGAATAGGCCTCGAAATTATGTATCAATCTAAATAACGGCTTAGATGCAGTGCGTTCAACGATTAGTTCATGAGGAAATTCGTCCAGGTGCAGACCTAGTGTTTGTAGAACTCTTGCAAAATTCCAGTCTCCTTGAAGCGTTTTTTTCAAAGAAATACCGGGAATCTTAAGTTGACCTCCTAAAATTAAAATCAATGCGAGAAAATAACTTGCCGCTGTAGCATCAGGTTCAACAAAATATTTCTTTGAAGCTAAAGCATAACAACCCCTATGCGAGAAGCAAATTGTTTTTTTCTCTATTACTGGAATTGGGCACGGAGAAAAGATTTCCATCATCTTTAGCGTCATTTCCACAAATGGCCAAGAAGTCTTTTGGGATGCAAAATTGATCTTTAATGAATCAGGCGTAAACGGTGCAACCATAAGAATTCCTGAAAGAACTTGACTTGTTAACGAATTATCTACGAAGACAGTTCCACTTTGCATGCCATGTGTTCTTATTGTCAAGGGGAAGCATCCTTCAATTTCATGATAAAAAACACTGACTGCTCCTATAGATACTAATGCATCTAAAAGAGGTTTTATCGGCCTTTTTCTCATTGCCCGGCAACAATCGATGTGATATAAACCAGCCGGATGTAGACTCAGCAGCGCAGGCAGAAAACGCGCGACAGTGCCTGCATTTCCAATCTTAAGGGTTGCTTGATCATTAGGTATGCGACCACTAAGACCTTGCACTGTAATTATTGAATCAGCTGTATTGACATCTATAGAAAAGCCTAAAGCTTTTAATGCATTAACCATAATGAGCGTATCCTCACTGATTAAAGCATTTTGTATTTCAACTAGATTCGAATTTAATACCGATAAGATAAGGGCGCGGTTTGTTATACTTTTCGATCCAGGCAAACGCAAAGTTCCCAAAGGAGGCTGCGAAAAAGGAATTATAGGCAAGGAATTCATATTATGTAAAAAAATACATCTATTTTAAAAACAATCGGTAGTTTTTGCCATTCGCACATTTAAATGTTTCATTTCATTTAAAAATTGTTCTTTATAATTCTCAAACCCTGGTATATTCGACGAAGCATCTTCAAGTATAATAAATTTAGAACAAACTCCCTTACCTAAATATTTTATAATATCTTTCATAGTATTTGCAACACAGTGGCTTAAGGCTTCCCCAGCAATGATTACGCTGTCATAATTACTGATATGTTCTAATAAATCTTTATTTACATCAGTTGAAGCATCGCCTGTATGAACGATTTCGGCTTTTATTGCGCTATAATGTTCCGTCAGAGGATTACTCCCCTTCAAGGTATAATGGATTGTATTAAATGTTTCTTCATAATGCCTCAGGACCTCTACCAATGGATAGCAAATATTATGTCCCCAGGTTCCCATTATGCAATGAGGCGGCCAAATTGTTAGCGTATATCTTTGCTCTTGATTCAATTTTTTAATATAATTGATTGCATAGTCACGATACTTCGGGAACCGCGCACGCCATTTAGCAGTATCGCCTTCAACATCTTCCAGGCGGATTTGAGTGAAGGGTTTAGGTTCCTCATTTTTCTCATTAATCCAGAAAAAAGGATGTGCAATATGAACCCAATGATGCGAATCAAGGGTTAGCTCAATATGCGCAATTTTATCCCGGTGCTTTTCTATCATATTGGATAAACGGAATATATCGTGATCGGCTCCGGGCACAAATAATGCACCTTTAGGATCACAAAAATCATTTTGCGGATCCACGATAAGTAATAATGTTTTTAATTGGCTCATTTGTAACTGATACTCTTCTAATATAATAAAAGAAGCACTTATTTATACTTTATTTATGGTTATATTTCAAGCTGGTATATTGACTTTTTTTCTTTAACTTGCCTGAATTAGGACGGAATAATAAGAGAAGATCATTTTTCACTTTTTCTTTAGCTGAAATTGTGGTATATTTTTTTATGGAAAATTTTTCAAATAAAGAAACTCTGCAAACTAAGAAGGCTCGTTGCTTTTTATACATTGTTATGTCCATATTCATTTTGCTGCCTGTTATTTTTGTAATTTGTAGAAAATAATCTTGACCCTATTGTAAAAAAAACGCAGATTGAGCTCCTAAAATTACTTAAAAATAAACATGAATTCTAAACCCCGATACAAAATCAATTGATGACAACTATGAAAAAAACTATTTTAACTGCCCGGGTAATTTTTCTTTTGTTATGCTTTCTAGGAAGTTCCTTGATTTGGTATGCCAACCCTGCTTCGCGAGATAGTGCCATCTTTATTTTCGGTTTCGGAATAGTTTTTGGTATTGGAACCCTTTTGCTTGAGGTCTTTCTTAAACGTTTCTCATTACGAAATGTTTTAACGATTTTATTTGGTCTAGCTATGGGTGCTTTGGTCGCTTATCTAGTTTCTATGATCGCCACATCTTTTCTGGATGGTGCACCTTTTCATATTAAATATTTAGTCAAGCTGTGTCTTTTCGTTGCTTGTATGTATCTAGGAACTGTTGTCACACTTCGCAGTAAAGATGATTTTAATTTACTGATTCCTTATATTCGCTTTGTTCCAAATAATATGGACACTCCTTTGATTGTAGTGGATATCAGTGCTTTAATAGATGGACGGATTGCTCCGATTTGTCAAAGCCGTTTCATTACAGCATCTTTAATAATTCCGAAGTTTGTCATTGATGAGCTTTACAAAATTGCAGATTCGGAAGATAGCCAACGTCAGCTCAAAGGTCGTAAAGGTATTGAAGTCCTAAATAAATTAAAAAATATGTCTTATATCGACCTTCGTATTCAAGATATTGAGGTTGATGAAGCCCAACATATCGATTCAAAATTAATTTTTCTAGCGCAAAACTTAAAAGCTAAGTTGTTAACAACCGACTATAATTTAGCGAAATTGGGTGAGTTTCACGGCATTGAATGGCTCAATATAAGTGCTCTCACTAAAGCGCTGAACCCAGAGGTTTCTGTGGGACAATATTTCGATGTCGATCTAGTGAAACCCGGAAAAGAGCCGCATCAAGGCGTCGGATATCTCACGGATGGATCGATGGTTGTTGTCAATGAAGCAGCAAGTTTTATTGGGCAAGCTGTAGCAGCCGAAGTTATTAGTGTGCTTCCTTCAGCAGGAGGCAAAATGATTTTTGCCCGTTTGCATTCAAAACCTGTTGAAATTGCTATTTGATTCCATTTTTGATTATTTTTAAGCTTGGTTAGTAGCTTGAATTTTAATAAAAACTATTAGATTCAGTAAATTTAGCTTTTGATCTCTAATTGAAATTTTTTAAATCATGATGCATATAAAATCTAAAAAAGGATTTTCGCTTGTCGAAGTCATTATTGTTGTTATTATTATTGGCCTATTAGCCGGGATGGCCATTCCAGCTTTTAATAAAGTAAGACAAAATACACGAACTAAAAATATTACTGAAAATTTAAATTTAATTGCGAAGTCGGGGCAACAGTATCTTTTAGAAAATGGCGTTTCTAAAGTAGGCTATCCTGCATTGGAGGGTGTTTACTTTGAACCCATCATCCCAGTTGCGGGTGAAGATTATTCCACGTTAACTGTTTTAGGTCCTGGGAGTGACCATTCTTTGAGTGTCAACCAAGCCGATGGGACTGAAGTTTCTATTCAATATTAACTTCGGAACAAATTACTCCTTTAAGATAGTTTATTTGGAATATTGCCAGATTTTTTGCATTAAAACTCTCAAATATTCCCTTGAGCAAAATTGCCTGTTATTTAAGGAAATCTCCGATTTTTAGCCAAAAACTTGGAAAAATATGTCTGAAAAACAACCAAAACCAATGAAAAAACTTATAGATCAAGAACTTAGGAAATGGAAAGAATCGAGCAGCAGAAAATCATTAATTATTAGGGGAGCCAGACAAGTTGGGAAAACTTTTGCAGTAAGAAAATTAGGCGAAAGTTATCCCGATTTTTACGAAATTAATTTAGAAAAAAGGGTCGAGCTTCATTCCGTTTTCGAAAAAAATCTTGATCCCGTGCGAATTCTACGCGATCTTTCTATCGATAGAGGGGCACCCATTCGGCCCGGAGAAACCCTTCTGTTCATTGATGAAATCCAAGCCTGTCCTCAAGCAATACTAAGTCTTCGCTATTTTTACGAAGAAATGCACGATCTTCATGTTATAGGAGCTGGGTCCCTTCTAGAATTCACTATAGAACAAATTGGTCTTCCCGTTGGCCGTGTACAAACACTCACTGTCTACCCAATGAGTTTTGCAGAATTTTTAGTGGCACAAGGCCAAACCCTTTTGCTCCAAACAATCTGCACGCCAACTGCTTTATCAAATCTTGCTCAAGATAGTGCCATCCGTTTTCTTTCCGAATATTTTGTAATCGGTGGACTTCCTGAAATTGTTGCAACTTGGGTAGCCAGTGGAAGACAACCCTCCGAGGCAAAAGATAAATTGAGCACAATTATTAATACATACCGACAGGACTTCGAAAAATATGCAAAAAAAAATCAACTTAAATACCTCAGTTTGTTACTCCAACGCATCCCTTTGCAAATAGGAAAAAAATTCAAATTTCAAGAAGTTGGAGAATATCGTAAAAGAGAATTAGCACCCTGTCTGGAATTGATGGAGAAAGCCTATATCATCCACATGGTCTATTACACCGCAGGACAAGGAGTGCCATTAGGCGCCCAGGCTAATTTAGAAAAATATAAAGTGATTTTTTTTGATGTTGCCATTACCCAACAGCTGCTAGGTCTAGATCTGAAAGGATGGTTTTTAAAACCACGAGAAGCTTTCGTAAATCATGGTGAATTAGTCGAAAGTTTCATAGGCCAAGAAATGATGGCTTATGGGGACCCGAGTTTGCGACATCCTCTCTTCTATTGGCATAGGGACGTTAGAGGAAGTGAAGCTGAAGTTGACTACCTATCAACTCTTAATGGGGAAGTTATTCCCATCGTGGTGAAAGCAGGAAAAGGCTCTACCCTAAAAAGCCTTCATTCCTTTCTTTCTTCACATCCCAAAAGTCCTTACGGAATTAAAATTTCTCTCGCAAATAGAAGCCATTTCGAAAAAATCACATCCATTCCTCTATACTCAGCTTTTGAACTTGTAGAGGGAGGAATGGAGCGCGTCCAATCTCTATTATAAATCAAATAAGTCAAACTTCAGTCTCTAAAGGCTAATCCGTTTGCCTAATTCATAGATAGAGGTAAACGTTACTTCCCTTTCCCCAAAGCGCTTCCGATAAGACGTAGAAACTTGAGAAGAGACTACAAAATTGTTCCCTTTAGGATAGCTTTCTCTGAATATTGCCAATGTTTTTGTGTTAAAACACTCTGCATTCCATTTACATTCAATGGTATCGATACTGCCATCACGTCGTGGACAAACAAAATCTATTTCTCTTTTTTCCTTATCTCTCCAAAAATAAATCTTATCGATAAAAGGCAAGGATTGTAAGGTTTCTAAAACTAAATTTTCTAATAAAAGGCCACAATCTTCGTTCCGTAAATTTTGCCATCCATTGTAATACGACACAAATCCTGTATCAAAAGCATAATACTTAGGTTGTTTCAACATCTCTCTTTTTCCGCCTCCATGAAACGGTCTTAAACAATAAACTGCATGCGTCGTTTCCAACATTTGCAAATAGTTATTCACTGTAGGAATACTAAGACCTGCATATTTAGATAAAGTATTAAATTCTATAAGCCCACCATTTTCCTTAATTAAATATTCTAAAAGGCGCAAGAATCCAGCTCTCTTCTCAATGTTAAACAGTTCTTGAATATCCCGAGAAAAAAAAGAATCAATCCATTCACTATAAAATTCGAAATCAAATTCTTCTGATAACAACGCTGGCGGCAGCCCTCCCCTTAACAATCTTTGCGTAATATCTTTAATACCAAAGTCATTCAATTCCGTTGACAAAATCGGCACCAAATGCACTGAACGTTTCCTCCCAGTTAAACTATCACTAAATTTTTGTGTGGCTGCAAGAGTCGATGATCCTGTTGCTATTATTTTTAAATGACCGTAAGCATCAGCTCCTATTTTAAGAAGTGCACTTGGATCAGCCAGTTGATGGATTTCATCAAATATAACAATCGGTTTTGTAACAGACTCAAAAAAAAATTCCGGATCTTCCAATAGCCTCTTTACGCTCGGCAAGTCACAATTAAGGTATAGCGCATTTTCAATTTCTTGAACTAAAGTAGTTTTCCCAACCCGCCTCACGCCCGAAAGCCAAACGATCGGAACACTCTCCCAGCACTTTTTGATCCGATCTAACCAAAATTTCCGTCTAATCATAAAGCATATTTTAACTTTAGTCGGACTAAAAGTAAAGAATAATTCGATTTTAGTCAAATATCTCATAAATTTTGACCAAACATAAAGCACTTTTTAATTTTGGTCAGACCAAAAGCGAAATTTACTTCGATTTTAGCCAAAAATCTTTTTTTTCTTACTGCTAATGGACTTGTAAAAATTCATGAAGTTCCTTCGCAATTTTCGGGCCAATTCCGGGAACTTCTTGCAATTCTTCATAACTGGCTTTTTTCAAATGTGTGATTGTCTTAAAATATTTTAAAAGTGCTTCTTTCCTCACCGGGCCTAATCCAGTAAAGTCGTCTAGAATGGATTCGCGAATCTTCTTGCTGCGCAATTCAGCGTTAAATGCATTTGCAAACCGATGCGCTTCATCTCGAACTCGTTGCAATAAATGCAAGGCTGGATTTTCAAGAGGCAAATTAAGATCCGGTCTCCCGTCAGAAAAAATGATCGTTTCCCTTTTCTTTGCCAGTCCAATGATTACAGGAGGCTTTAAGTCATTCACCAAAAAAGCCGTCAATGCTGCATTCACTTGACCCTTACCTCCATCGATCACGATAAGTTCTGGTAGAGGCTCACCTTCCCCTTGCAATCGCAAATATCGCCTACTGACCACTTCCTGCATGGCTCGGTAATCATCATTTCCGATAAATGTGCGTATTTTATATCTGCGATATTGCGCCTTATCCGGCATTCCATTTGTAAAATGCACCATCGATGCTACAACAAAGGTTCCTGAAATATGCGAAATATCAAAACATTCAATATGTTTAGGCGGATTTAGCTGTATTGCTTTCCCTAAAGCAATAATTGGAGCTTCTGATGCATATGCTTTAATAACAGGTTTGAGAAAATACTTACGATGAGGCTCTAAGGTCTTTTTCATCGCAAACATTAGATCACGCAATTCTCCAGCCTTCTCATAATCTCGCTTGGCAGAAGCTTCTTGCATTTTCTTTTCAACTTCTTTCAAATACTCATCTGTCTCGCCTTGAAGAAATGCACATGCCTGCCGCACTCGTTCTTGATACTCTTCTGCCGTAACTTCATTCGAATGAGCATAGATTTCCCCGCGTACATCGTCATAAAGCCTATACAAATTCTCTCCAATCTTCTTTGGATGGCTATCTCCTAGTAATATTCCGTATTTAATTCGCATCTCCTTAAGTGTTTTCCTGAGCTCGGTTGGATTGATAAAAGGACCAAAATAGATCGATTTGCTATCCACTCGATTCCGCGTTAAGCGAAACTGCGGCAGTAACTCATGAATTCCTACACGTACCAGCAAAAATCGCTTATCATCTTTAGCTATTGTATTATATTTCGGCCTCCATTGCTTGATTAATTGGCTTTCCAAAAGGATCGCTTCGGCCTCGGACTTTACCTCCATAATATCAAAATCCTCTACCAACGAAACCATAACCGCAATTTTAGGATACAATTCCCTAAACTGATTGACTTTTTCAGGATGAAAATAAGACGAGACTCGCTTCTTCAGATTTTTCGCCTTACCCACATAAATGATGCGACCCAGGCAATCTCTCATGATATAAATACCTGGCTTATTCGTCAATCGGCGGACTTTTTCTTTGATTTTTGATTTATTATTACTCATCACAGACTGATTCAAAGTGATATTTTGTATATATAAATTTAGGATTGCTTATAAAGATTATTTATTTGTATTGTAAGGTATAGACTGACGACTAACAATTCAAATAATTTGAAAGTTATGGAATTCCTTCCCCGAATCGAACTTATTACCGTCTGTGACGAACAATTATTGGGCATTCGTGAGAATATGCATCTAAAATTCATCGGTTCTCAACTCATTCGTCATGGTCTGAGTTTAACCCAAAATATTGTGGTGCAAGATGATGCAGAAGAAATCAAAGATGCTTTTTTAAAAAGCTGGGTTCGCTCAGATATCATTATTACAACAGGAGGGCTTGGCGCTGCCCGAATCAACAATATGCGCGAAGTTATTGGAGACGCCCTAGGGCTAGCTTTAGAATTTGTGCCAAAAGTTCAAGAAGCTATTAATGCTGATTTCCAATCTATTGGACGGGCTGTAGGTAAACGCTTCTTGCGTCAATGCTACAAATTGCATGGTTCAGAAATTTTATGCAATAATTTTGGCACCGCACCAGGACTTTGGCTTGAACACAGAGGGAAAATTTTAATTATGCTCCCGGGCATGTCTTCGGAACTCAATCCTATGTTCAATAACGAGGTCATTCCGCGCCTGCAAGATAAAGGGCTCTTAAAACCTTCTCATGGATACCTTCAATTGAGAACTATTGGCATTGATGAAGGTAAAATGGAAGATTTGCTCGAACCTATATTTGATAAGTTTCCCGGTTTATCCATTAATTATTGTTTACATCAAGGAATTTTAGACATCCGGCTGAGCTCTGGGATCATTTCTTATAGTTGGGAGGATCTCAAAAAAATTGGTATTCAGTGCCAAGAACTCCTTCAAGAAGATTTTTTTGCTTTTGGCCACGAAACGCTTTCCGATGGCATTTTTAAACAATTGCGTGCCATGGAAAAAACCCTTGCAATCGCAGAATCCTGTACTGGTGGTAAACTCGCAGATGCTTTTACCAACATCCCCGACGCCTCTAAAGTCTTTGTCGGCGGTGTTGTTGCTTATACCGATCAAGTTAAAATTAACATGCTTGATGTGGGACCTCACCTTATAGAAAAATTCGGTGCCGTCAGTGCCGAGGTTGCTATTGCCATGGCCACAGGAGTTGCCGAAAAATTTTCTACAAGTTATGGGCTAAGCGTAACCGGCTTTGCAGGCCCAAGCGGCGGAACTCCTGAAAATCCAGTCGGAACGGTTTACATAGGCTACTATTCCCCTTCCGGTACGTGGGCCCATAAGGTGATGTTCCCCGGCCAGCGAGAAGCCGTTAAGGTTCGCGCCGTCAATGCTGCATTCGATTTAATGAGGCGCAAACTTGCTCAAGATAATTTCGAAGACTTCTTTGCAGATTGCGATATCGAACAGCACTTAGAATAAGTCTTTCTGCCTTTTTCCTAGATTATATTTGCATCGACACACTTCACTTTAAATTACATCTTATTTAATGTAAAATATTATATTAGACTTCTTTAGAAACTAAGTAATTGGGAATTGGTATAAGGCTTCTGAGTTCTATCAAAATAAGCTTTACAACCCATACAAGTATGAGAAATTATTCTTCTTACTATGTCAGACACAGAACAACCACAAGCTCGGTATTTCTTTATTTGCGGCAGTGACGACTTTCTTGTCGATCGCGAAGCAAAAAGCCTTTATCAAAAGTATAGCCAAGGATTAGCGGATGAGTTTTCAAAGGAGATCATCGATGGCACTGCCCAAAATCTCAGTAAATTAGAGCTGATCCTCAAGCATTTCATTGAATCCATACAAATCCCATCTTTATTCGGCGGAAACAAAGTAGTCTGGCTACGTGGAATCAATTTCCTCGAAGACAGCCCTCTTGGACGATGCGAAGGCGCTAAAATGCACATCGATCATTTAGTAACCGTTCTTGAAAAAATCAATCCAAATTCATTTTCTGTCATCCTTTCAGCTTCTCCAGTCGATAAAAGAACCCGCGGTTTTAAATCGTTAAAAGCGCATTCTCATTTTCAATTAATAGAAGATGAATCGGATCCCAAAGCTCTCGCCCTCATAGTTGCTGAAGAATGTAAAAAATACTCCATAACCATCACTCCAGATGCTATTCAAGCTCTGCTTGCAAAGGTTAACAACAATTCGCGCTTATTAATGCAAGAAATTGAAAAACTCTCTACATACCTCGGTAAATCCAATAATAGAATCGATATGGAACTTATCACTGACATGGTTCCACAATTCGGTGAAAATGATTTCTTTGAATTCTCCGAAGCTTTCTTCTCTCTCGACTTCAATTGGACACTTAGCGCCCTCTCTCGCCACTTTTTCATTCAAAAAGAATCCAGATCCCTCATCACTTCTCTTTTTAATAAGCTCCATTTATTAATTCCACTACGCGTTCTCTTAGATTCTGGCTCTCTCGACGGTAGTTCCTATGGAATTAATAAAATCGCTCTAGAAAAACTTGCTATGGAATATCAACTTTCGCAAGTCGATGGACAAAATAAAAGTGCATTTAATCTTTTTACCCAAAATCCCTGGTACCTTGGCAAACTGGCTGCCATAGCTAAAAAAATCCCTCTAAAAAAACTAATAGATTTCGATTTTGCCCTCATCAAAGTCTTTGAAGACATTCTTATCTACTCTCAACCCGAAGAACAAGAATTGATCATGCGCCAATTCGTCATTCAATCTTTAAAATAGTTAATCAATTTTTTTGAAATTACTTTTGGACAACTTTACTTCTTAATTTCATTTTTGCTATTTAAGGATTGCTTCTCAAAAACACATTCTAATAACAAATCTCTCACGAGGGCAGAGGTTTGGTATTAGCAAAAGAATCAGGTTGATTAAAAATTATATAGAAAAATATTGCATAAGCAAATTGATATAAGCACAATGTCTTGGATTGAAAATCGAGATCTTTGAATTCAATAAAACAAATTTAAAAAACTTGAAATGATAATAAAAATTACATTTTAACATTAAATTCCTATAAAATTATGATGCACGTAACTAAAATAAACAATCCAAATATAGAGCGTATTTTCACTACAGTTACTTTTGAGACAGAAACTGAAAGAGAAGAATCAAAAACTGTGTATGGTAAATATCCCTATGGTCAAGGATTAGGGTTTTTCGCAGAGATTCATTCTCGGTCCATTCAACAATTTACTGCTGGTGAAAAATTATCCTTAAAAACTATTATAGCTCATATTTGCGAAATAGGAAACGAAATAGCAAAAACTTCTCAGTCCATTTTCTTATGTCAAAAAGCCATTAGTCACTTCAAATCCTCTAAAGAGATTCATGAAGAAGAACTCAGAAGTCAATTTTGCGCTATGCAAGAGAGACTTTTAGCTATAGACGAGCCCAAAAAGAATCAATTACTCATAACAATGGGCATACTTGCTGCACTTCTCATTAAAGAATCCTACGAAATGGATCAAAAAACCAGAGGCCTTATCATTAATTTTCTCTGTGAAGCAAAAGTTCTCGCACAACTTGATAAAATTTCTTCATTAACGCGAGTAGGTATGGGCTTCACGCTGATTTATTTTGATAGCATGCCTTTATTAAGCTCTGGATTACAAGGAATTTCAATCCCTGCAAATACTGATGAAAAGATTCCTTATGGCTTCATGATCCCTATATGCTCATTTAAATCCAGCGAACTAAAACCAAAGGCTTTACCTCTCGAGCTCGAAGCACTTTGGCCTTTGCCTGTTTAAGTTTTCATTTATTTGATAAGTTTGGAAAATGCCTTCATAAACATTTTCCAAGCTTTCAAACAAAAAAAGATTAGTCGCGGTCCTTTTTGCGTTTTTTAGGTTCGTCTTCGAAGTCTCCTTCGCCTTCTTCTTCCTCTTCATATTCATCGAGCTCTTCTTCGCCTTCGTCGCCCCAACGCATGGTTTCATCTTCCTCGATATCTTCTTCTTCAAGGTCGGGGAATTCTTCATCTAAGCCAGTGCCTTCTTCCTCATGGTCTATGACAATTTCTTCTTCATCTCTATCAATTTCATAGCCTTCAGGGACATATTCTAAAATAGAAGTTAATTCTGCAAAAGCATGAACAGATTTACCTTCCATATATTCATTGTTTTGATGTTCTCGAATTTCTTCTTCTAACTCTTCTATGGTAAAACGCTGCTCAAATTCAATAACGTCATTTAACATTTTTACACGAGCCACCGTAATTTGACTAATTAAGTCGGCATAGGGGCCTTTTTCCTCATCTACTATATCGGGTAATGCAAATAGCGGTTCAGACATATCGAGCAAAGAATCCTTTACTCGTTCTAATTTAATGCGTCCATTACCCAGATCCGATACGATATGAAATTTATAAAAAGCATCATTAATGAGACTGGATTGCAATCCATAGTCGACAAGCTGATCTGCTGAATCAATAACATAAGCAATTTGCCGAGGATCGAGGATACTTAAGCCATCCACAGTATCCCAATTAATAGGATCGCTTGTTTCTTCAACCCACCAGTTCATATCTTGCCCTAATCGAACAATTAGCCATTTAAGTTTTGGAGATGATAATGCCATATATTTTGAATCTTTAACAAAAAATTTATATTGTCTACTGTTTTTTGTAAGAAGAATTAAAGTAATTGCAAGTAAACCTTTTCATTTTATTTATTTTATGATTAAATTTTGAAAATACCATATGGGAATTTATCATAAGATTATTAGACCCTTTCTTTTTAAACAAGATCCTGAGCGTGCACATACTTTAGCCGTCTTTGCTCTTAAAATGATAGGTGAAATAAGTCCTCTAGCTGGGTTAATGACATATTGGAATCGAGTTGAAATGAGCCCCATAGAGATTTTTGGGTTAAAGTTTCCGAATCATATAGGTATTGCAGCAGGATTTGATAAAAATGCTGAGTGTTTTAAAGCCGCTGGGGCATTTGGATTTGGCCATGTGGAAATCGGAACAATAACTTTGCATCGTCAACCCGGGAACCCAAAGCCTCGACTCTTTCGTTTCCCTAAACAAGAAGCTGTTATTAATCGAATGGGCTTTAATAATGATGGAGCCCAATTAATTGCACAGCGATTAAAAAAGCATTATTCTAAGCATAAAAACAGTAATATTCCATTAGGAATAAATATTGGTAAATCAAAAATTACTCCGATTGAAGAGGCTCACGAAGAATATGTAGCTTCTTTCAAACTTTTAGCAGATTATGCGGATTATTTTACAATCAATGTGAGTAGCCCCAATACTCCAGGACTGCGAGAACTTCAAGGAAAGGAGCATTTACTAAACCTCTTAGGCACCCTGAAACGAGCCAATGTTGAAAGGGCACGAAAGCTAGGTACTAGGGAAATACCGATGCTTTTAAAAATTGCCCCAGATTTGACATTTTCTCAAATTGATTCTATTTTGACTATTATTCAAGATCTTAACTTTGCTGGAATTGTTGCAACGAATACGACACTCAAGCGACCCGATTTTTTTGAAACAACAGACTGCGCTGGGGGACTTAGCGGGAGGCCCTTGCTTTCATTCTCTGCAAACATCATAAAGTACATATCGGCGCAAACTCAAGGGAAGCTTCCAATAATAGGCGTAGGTGGAATTATGGATCCTGTCTGTGCAGAAAAAATGATGGATGCCGGTGCTTCTTTACTGCAAGTTTACACAGGATTAATTTATAAAGGACCTTTCCTTGGAAAGGAAATTGCCAATGCCCTTGCATGGAGGCAAAGAAAATGGGTTTAATATTTTTCTTCAGATACGGAAAAATTCTAAATGGTGCTCAGGGCGGGACTCGAACCCGCACAGCGTGAGCCACACGCCCCTCAAGCGTGCGTGTCTACCAATTCCACCACCTGAGCTTATAAAGG
>Ga0206822_1066_pt1 | contig 28336 bp, 22 predicted proteins | sample Alteio_BWOrgCont_83_FD_152913 | JGI IMG/M metagenome (GOLD analysis project Ga0206822, IMG submission 152913) | Enriched cells from forest soil in Barre Woods Harvard Forest LTER site, Petersham, Massachusetts, United States -... | ecosystem: Environmental > Terrestrial > Soil > Temperate forest >... | reverse complement strand
TGTGCATAATCGAGATAGGCTTTGGTTAGCGTTATGGGGTTCAAGTTGATAGAAAACTGGAAAACGAATTTATTCTTAAATTGCTCTATTATGATATTCGCTATTGGCTCTACAAGAATAAGAAATAATTTACTGACTGTTCTGACTAAGGTATAGAGGCTTTGCAGCACAGGGTAAAGGGTCAAGCCTAAGAATCCACCTGCAATCGCAGCCAACACTTTTTTTCCAGTGGAGGGAATGGTTGTCTCTTCTTGAGGCAAGTATATGCTTCTTGCTGTGGCAAGTTCTTTTTGCTCCATCAATTCTTTTGCGAGCAGCGGATTTTCTCGTGCTAGCTTAAGTAGATTTTTTCTGACGAGTGCATCAATTTCATTTTGTTGCTCGTCTGTTATCGGTGCTGGACCTTTTTCTTCGGCTAGGGGGTTTTCCTGCTTTACTTCTTTCGGTGGCGGGATGACTTGGTTTCTGGCCGCTATTTCCAATTGTTTGATTTCTTCGGCTAGGCGGGCGGGTGCTATGGCGTTGGAGGGCATCAGGAAACCTTCTATTCAATATTGTTGTTAAGACCGTGGCGTGATCTTTAAAGCAGGCTTTGAAAATAGCTTAAAAAAAAGCCTTGATAGGGTATCAAGGCTGATTGTTTTTATCTAGTCTCGTTTTTTAATAGCTGCAAACTTTATGTGACGGATGGTAGTAGCCATGCCGCCAATATCCTTTGACCCAGTAGCAATGATAATGCCGGTGATGCCAGCAGACGCGATGGCCATTGCGCCAGCCGCAGGTGTAGGCCTGAGAGGTGAGTGGGATGGAGCTGAGGGATAGGACGATTAAAACTGCGGTTATCCATTTGATTAGTAATACCTTCATGCTTGCCTCCTTTTTTAGTTTTAACTTTGATTTGAGGTGATGCAGGCTATAATTCCATTATACACCCCTTTCAGCTTAACTTGTTGATTAAAAGTAGTCGAAAGCCTGTGTTTTGTTCTAAAACTAACCATGATAAAATGCCGGGATGGAATTTAAGGAGCTAGGCCATGTTAAAGAAAGTCGCGTTTACGATGTATCCTGTTGTTGATATTGAGCGGGCGAAAGGTTTTTATGCAAAGCACTTCGGGCTGACGCCCAGTAAGTTGTCTGTTGAAGGTGCCTGGGTTGAGTATGATTTGCCGGGTGGCGGCTGCTTTGCGATTACGACGGTGGCGAAAGGCGTGAGTCCTAGCTCGACTGCCGGCGGCAGCATTGCGTTTGAAGTGGATGATTTGGAAGGTTTGGTGGCGAAGCTGAAAGCGGAACAAGTGAAATTTGTGCTCGATCTGTTTTCTTCGCCGGTTTGCTGGATGGCGGTCATTCTGGATTCAGAAGGGAATTCCGTTATTTTGCATCAATTGCATAAGCGCGCTTAAGCGGGAGCTAGAATATGGCACTCGCGCGGGAAGTAAACGAAAGTAAGATTTCACAGCAACCGGTTTACGAAACTCTTTCGCCGTCGATTATCTATGCTTTCTTGCGTCTGTACTTTGAAGCGCCCTTGGGCGCTCCTCAGATGAATGTGAGATGGCCAGCGAAGAAAAAGTGTACGCAGTTTCACGCTGTGAGGCCCGCTTCCATAAGCGTTGGCGATTATTTCATTCGCATCTTTGAGCGCATGGATCTACCGATCGAAGCCATGATTATCGGGCTTGCTTTTATCGTTCGGCAGGTCAAAAATGGAGTGCCATTTGATCAGCTAACGGCTCACCGCCTGCTTGCAGCCTCTCTTGTTGTTGCAGACAAGTTGTACTGCGACCGCCTGGATAAGGATGTGATTAAAAATAAGGATTTGGCGCCAGCTCTCGGTATGCGCGCGGCGGAGGTGTCGATCTTGGAGTGTAGTCTGCTCATGGATCTCAATTGGGACATCATTATCTCTCCAGAGGAGTATCTTCAAGTCCGACAAGGGCTACTGGAATACACCGAGCATTACAAAAAGCGCCTGCCAGCACTCGAGCTTACTTTTTTTGAGCGAACGAAAGATGGGCAGCTTGACCGATTGATGAAGCCAGTTGAAGTTGAGATAAAAGAGTCTAAGCATATTCAGCCGAGCGGGCATTTTAAGCTGGCAGGGGAAACATTTTTTAATTCTATTCTAAGGCGGTGTGGCCAAAAGCGAAAATCTACAGGGGAAAGTATTTCCTCGCTTGCAAAACGCTTCAAGGGACAAGCTCAGCCTTGATGCGGCCGTTTTTCATCCCCCTCTAACTGAGGTCCCAGGCGTAAGCCTTTCCATCGAATGTCTGCTGATTTGAATTCATATATTTCTGGATGTTGTCGCCCTCCCAGATGAGTGAGGTGGCGTCGTGGATTTGCCATTTGTTTTGTTCGGGGAGGCAGCTGAGCAGGGAGCGGTCGTGATTTAATGAGCTGATCGTATGAACGGCTATTTTTCGTTGATAGCGCTGTTCTAAGGCCTGGGATAGGCGATGGGAATAAAGTGCTAACGGGAAATCGGAGCTTTGGGACACCAATAAATAGAGGTCGGTTACGGTGGGGGGTAGTTGGTAATCGTGTAGTCTTGAGGCAAATATTTCGGGATGCAAGGCATTACTTGTGAGTCCGGTTTCGTCGTCTAAATCAATGATGAAGCAATGTTTTGCGCTGGCGTTCTTGAGTGAGCTCCATTTTCCTGAGAAATCATAGGTCGATTTGATTGAGTGTTGCTTTTCAATGAGTTTAGCTGCAGCGTTATTTTTCTGGTTGTTCTTCATGAGTATGATCATATCAGTGCCTCCTGTTATCGCATTCGCAAACCACTTTCGTCTTTAGGGTCGAGAGTTTGTCTCTGTTCTTTGGGTGCTGCAATTTCTCTCGGGGATTTTAGGTCGTTTTCTAGCCGGGTTAAGGCTTTTGCTCTGTCTTCTAGGTCCTGAATTTGCTTAGCTATGGGAGCAGAGGAAGAAGACCTGAGTTGTTCTGTCTCGGTTTTGAGCGCCGCCTTGCAGGCTTGCAATAGGCCGTCGATTTCCTTGCCCTTACCTTCCAGTTTCATCGCTTGATCGACAAAGGGGGCGGGGAGGAAGCGGCAGCTTTTTATCGAAGTATCTTCAATTTTTCCGCCTCGCTCTTGAAGATAGCGGAATTCGCCTTGTTCATTGCATTTAAATGCTTGGTTGCCGCCATTCTTATGGCATTTTTCAAGTAACTCCTGTCTTTCATGCGCAATTTGGCTAATGCTGATTTTTAAAACTTGAGTGATGGCTTCTTGGGAGCAAGCGAGGGCGAATACGCCGCCGTTGGCTTCATTGACCATGGAAACTTCTTTGGGGTCAATTTTGATGCCGAGGGTTTTGAAGGCGGCGGACAGTTTTTCGGGTGTATGGGTGTTTGTTAGGGCTGCTCCATTTTGTTTGAGTGAATCGATGTCTTTCGTTTCGGCGGCGATATATAGGGAGAGGGTGAGAGCCGGCGATAGAGTGTAGGATTGGAGTGGCGGTAGGGGCGTTGATTTTGTGCTCGGTTCACTTTGGAAAGGCAATTGAGACATTTTCTTCTGAAATTGAGTGGCTAGATCGAGATGCTTGGCGCTGAATTCATTTATTAAGCTCCGTATTTTATCTTTATCGGAAGGGTTACATTCTTTTACATCATTGGATTGTTTTACTAAGAATCGCGTTAGAGCAAGATTACTGTCTAGAATTGATTTGAGTGTTTCTCGATGCTGGGCGACATTCGGATCATTAGGCATTTTTTGTATTGAAATATGGATATTGCGAAAGGCATCAAGCAGCTTTTTTATTTCTTGAATATAGTTTTCTTGAAGGTCAGGGTCACCCATTGTTTTCGATATTTTCCAAAAATCTGAAATTTGCTGTGTCGCCTTGTTGGCATCTGTTATGACTTGGCTAATTGATCTGTCGCGTTCTTGTTGCTGCTTTTCAAGGTTAGGCAGCATCTTTTCTAAGACTTTAACTTGATCTTCGCTGAGGATGCCGGCTTTAATTGCCCCATTTACAATGCTGAGTAATGGCTGCTGACCCATGCTAGCGTCTAATTCTCTTAGTTTTTCTAGGGCTGCGGCTTGGGATGGGGTTCTTTCCATTTCTTGGATTTGACGCTGGAGCATGGACCAAACCACATGTTGTTTGTGATCGAATAGTTTGAGCATGTTCACAGTTTTACTGGTTATTGTGAATTCGGGTGAATCAAAAGCGGCCGCAATTGAGCGCCAGCTTTTATATAAATTACTATGTGATGGTGACGATGTGCTCTGATTCCATGCGGCTTCTCCAGCCGCTATTAGGTCTAATCGAGCTTTTTCGGCGCTCTCTTTGAGAGTGATAACCAGAGGTGTTAAATTTTTCAGTGCTGTGTAGGCGTCAGTAATGCTTTTAGCGTCTTGAATCATTTTACAAGGATTGTGCTCATCATTCTCGTCATCTTCATCATCATTATTCATGTCGGCTAATATATTTATATCCTCTAACTCTTCTTTAGCGTCATCTTGGATCATTGCTAGGGCCGGGTAGGTTTCAGGATCTATTTTTGGCTCAAGGGGTGGCATTTCTTCGGCTAAGTTTTTTATTGCTTGCAAAGCGCCAGTCTCAAACTGATCTTTAAATTTCTGCAGATCGCTTATATCACTTGGAAAGGAATTCAAATGAGTATCCAGTATAGAGCTTAATTTTTCTGTAATTGCGTTATAATACTTATTGATTTCTTTCATTGCATTATCGTGCCTTTTCTCAAGCTGAGTGTAGTTTTCCAGCCTTCCTTCGGGGACGCCAAAGAGTTTCAGCGTTCCTGATTCCAGGCCATGCCGCACTATTGTATGATGCAGGAAATCGCTCGTGACAAAGTTTGTAATTGCTTTGAATTTGATGTCTTTGACATGCGGATGATCGGCCGCTAGGCTATATACCTGCTCTGCGAATCGATTTTGGAAGCTTGGCTTGTTCTTGGTTAATCCTGCTTCACAACCAAGACTCCTGATTTCGTCAACCAGTTCAAATGGGAAATTAAAATTCACCAGCAGGTTCTTGAATTTCTCGGGGGTCAGTGGCGTGTTGCCAAAAGTAAAGCTTTCCGTGGTAGCATGGCCGTAAAACGTAACAGTGAGCCCACTTTGCTGGGCTTCTCTTATTTTATCAAAGCAGCCTTCTTTAAGTAGAATATTTTCACGTCCATCTCCAGCTGCACTTCGATTCTCTTCGGCGTCTGCTAAGTGCTCAGGTGAGAGATATATAAAATAATCCATAATTTCATGCTCATCTGTGAAATAGAGTATGTATATAAAGTATAGCAGTTGAAAAGGGCTGAACCCTTGAATGCACGAGGGGGAAGGTAGCAATATTGTAGAGTAAATACAAAGGGTTACTTGAGGCCGGCGTTCGCAAGCTTAAGCCTTGATGTCGCGCTGCTTCATCAAGGCTAGCTTGCTCAATTGCGGGTGCTTTTACTTACCTATTAAAATGCAAATGCCCGACACTAAAGCCAGGATTCCTAAAATAATAGGCGGCAGGGCAAATTCGGCGATCAGCAAGGCGCAGCCCTGCAGGATTAAATAAACTGCGAGGAGAAAAAAGCCGATGCTGGTGGTAAAGATAAATTTCATAGGGTCATCCTTGTAAGTTCATCCGTGGAGTTTGCAGTATAGCATGTCTTAAATCGAGTCAGGGAGTGGCTTAAAAGTCTCTCCAGCTTCCCGGGACCACGGCATAGTTGCCGACGGTGCCGACCGGGGGGAGGGCGTTTAAGATGGAGGAGTTGTAGTTCACGGTGGAGTTGCCGAGGAAGAAAAGATTGCTGGTTGAGCCAACGGCACCGTTGATGATGACGTTGTTGCCGAAGAAGACCGGTAAGGTCGGATTCATGATGAACACGTAGCCATAGATGGTGACGTTATCTAAAAATTCCATATTGCCGTTCACAATCAAGATCACCGGTTTTGCGGCGGAGCCAATGGTAGTGTTGCCGCTGAGGGTGCCAATGCCGGTTTCATTAATCCAAATAGTTGAGCCGGTGGTGCCATTCAGGGAGTTATAAGAATCAATAAAATTCCCGTTGTAGGTGTAGGTGGCGTTACTCGCCACGGTTGAAGTGCTGGCGCCAAAAACGCTTTGGAAGAAATTACTGGAGGACATGCTGGCGATGGTTGAATCGTTTTGAGTGACGTCGCTGCCAACTTTTGAGGCGTTTGAGGAGACGCCGCTGCTGGTCGTGCTCTGGGCGCCGCCGTTGAAGAAGGCGTTGCCGCCGGCGCTAATATTGTTGTTCGTGGCGGTGTTATTGAACGAGGAAGTATTAAATAAGCTAACGCTGCCCTGAGTTTGCAATGACATCGTCGGCGGCGTAATGCTGCTTGAAAAAGAGTAGATTTGCTCATGAATCACGCGGGTTGAAGTGCCATCCGCATTGACGCCCGTTGAAGTGATGTTGATGAGTTGATAGTTACTCGTGGTGGGGTTGCTGAATTCAAAGGTGTATTGGCTGCTGTTACTTTGGGCGACATTTTGCGTGCTCGCATTAAGATAAGGCGTCAGAAAGCCACCGCTCGCGCCCGCTTCAATTAAAGCATAATTCGTTTGAAAATAGGGGATCGCCGCTTGCGTGCCGGCGTAGGCCGCCTCAAAGGCTTGTTGGTTGCGATACAGGTTGGCGGAAATTTTTTGCTGCAAAAGGCCATATTGCAGCGCAAAGAACACCAGGAGGGTGGAAATCAGCAACAGAATGACCGTCAATAGCAGAATGGTCATGCCTTGTTGGTTGTGCCGCAGCTTTGGGTGAGCGAGATTTCCGCTTTCCATAGCGATCTACCCTAATTTAGCCGAAGATGCTTCTATTTCTAATTGTAACATTATTCGTTTCAGCTTAGGGTAAATGCTTTAATTTCAATAGCTTCGCGAGCGATATTCAGCTAGGCGCAAGTATCTTTGTGAGGGGTTTTAAATTATAATTTTCTGCAAATTATATTGAAATTTAATGGAGTTCTATGTTGAAAAAAGCCAGTTATTTTATTTTCTGCGTGGTGAGTTTGTGTGCCTTCTCGCTCGCGCGCGCGGAGCTCCCCAAGATTAAGCCTTTTCCCCCTTTTCGTATCGCGGGTAATTTATATTATGTCGGCAATGACTATCAGGCCAGTTATTTGCTTGTGACTCCGAAGGGAAATATCCTGATCAACAGCGACTATGAAATGGACGTGCCCTTGATTCAGGCCAGCATGGCTAAACTGGGGTTCAAGTGGCGTGATATTAAAATTTTGCTGACCAGTCATGCGCATGCGGATCATATCGGCGGGAGCGCGCTCATTAAGAGGCAGACCGGTGCGCAGTTTATGGTGATGGACGCGGATGTGCCGGTGGTGGAATCTGGGGGTAAGGCGGATTTTCACTATGGTAACGATCCGGAGCAGCAGTATCCGGCAGTCAAAGTGGACCGGGTGTTGCATGACGGGAGTCGGGTGCAGCTTGGCGGCACGACGTTGGTCGCGCATTTGACGGCGGGGCATACTCAGGGTTGCACGACCTGGACTTTGACGGAGCGGGAGCAGGGTAAAACTTATAACGTCGTGATTGTCGGCGGGGTTTATGTGAATCCCGGCTATAAGCTGGTGCATAATGATACGTATCCGCGAATTGCCCAGGATTACAAGCGCATGTTTCAAACCCTGAAGGCCTTGCCCTGTGATATTTTCCTCGGTGCGCATGGCATGTACTTCGACTTGGAAAAGAAGTATGCCTTGATGCAGCAGGGGAAGGCCAATGCTTTTGTTGATTCTGATGGCTATCAGAAATTTGTGGCTCTGAAAGAGAAGGACTTCGAGGCTGAATTATCAAAGCAGCAAGCGGTTCATTAAATTGGGTAGGTCAGTGCCATGATGCAGCGTTTAAAAGATTTTTTTGCAAAGAGGCGTTTGATAAGTGGGCAGGCGCTTCGAGATCGCCGCTATCATGCCTTTCTGCAGCGGGAAAAGAAGACGCCACGCGACTTGATTTATTTCGGGCGCAGGCTTATGTGGCGCTATGGTCTGCATCCCCATTTTCTCGGAAATAACACCCTGCTCGATAATGCGCGTTACTTAACGGCTTATGCTTTGGGTTGGCCGAACCCCAATCCGGACGCGACTATTTTAGATGCTCCTCTTCGTGACGCAGACATCTCGCGTGTGCTCACTCTTTTTGAAAGACGCATCCGTGAGCGCATCCCCGTGGAATACATTACGCAAGAAGCTGAATATCTCGGCCGCCGTTTTTATGTCAACGAGCATGTCCTCGTGCCGCGCTCACTCATGAGCACGCGTTTTCAAGATTTTCTTGCGAACACACACTGGAGCAATCGCCGCGTGCTGGATCTTTGCACCGGCTCCGGCTGCATTGGCATCACGCTGGCGCTCCTGAATCCCGACATTCAAGTCGACCTGGCGGATATTTCGGAACAAGCGCTGCAAGTTGCCGCAGAAAATATCAAACGTCACGGTCTCGAAAACCGCGTGCGCTGTATTCAGGGTGATTTATTTGAAAATATTCAGCAGCGCTACGATTTGATTATCAGCAATCCGCCTTATGTCGCTAGCAACCACTATCGACGCGGGCCGCAAGAATTTAAGAACGAGCCACGTCTCGCGCTGGAATCCGGCCGTGATGGCATGGATATCGTGAAGCGTATGCTGCGTGAGGCTGGAGCCTATCTCAATCCAACCGGCAAGTTAATCGCCGAGGTCGGCTTTCCCACCGCCAAGAAAATCAAACGCCAGTATCGCAACCTGCCTCTCAAGTGGTACACCTACCGCAAACCCAATGGCAAAACTGCTTTTTTAGCCATCGACGGAGTATTTGAATGTCAGGCCCGTGATTTGCCGACAAAGGCAATTCAGGACATAATCAAGTAAGGACGTTTCCAGGGTCATTATGGACAAAAAACTGAAAGCAGGGCAGTCTCACGGCTATGTCATGCGTATGTTACGCGACCCAAGCTTATGGCGGGTTTCGCGTGATTCGCTGGCGCGCGGCGTTGCGGTGGGGTTATTTACCGGCATGATTCCAGTGCTGCCTTTTCAGACTCTCCTTGCCATCGTCTGCGCCTTTTTAATTCGTGCTAATCTGCCGATCGCTTTTTCTGTGTCATGGATCAGTAATCCTGTCACCTTGGTGCCGCTGGCTTATTTTACCTACCGCGTGGGTCATCTCATCGTGGGAGGGCCTGCGCTGCACTTTTCCCAGGTGGCTCACGGTAAAAGCTGGGGTGTTTATCATGCGCATCATTTTCTGCCTTCCGGCGCGGACTGGGCGTTGTTCGCAAAATCGTTTTTTGTCGGCCTGCCCATTGTGGCCTTCGGTGTCGCTCTCTTTGGCTATCTGCTCGTGAAGGGCTTCTGGTGGGTGAAGGATGTTGTCACCGGCGGTAAGCGCCGCCGGTGATCCTGAGGCTTTAGGCCGGCGATTTTTCCGCAGAAAACTCTTCATAGGCCTTGAGTGCTTCCGCCGCATACATCAGCGAGGGCCCGCCGCCCATGTAGACCGCCATGCCGAGCATTTCCAGAAATTCCTGGCGGGAGGCGCCGAGTTTTACCAGGGTTTGCGCGTGAAAGCCGATGCAGCCATCGCAATGGGCGGCCACGCCGAGGGCCAGGGCGATCAATTCCTTGGTTTTCTTGTCGAGGGCACCGTCTGTGCCGCTGGCGGCCTTGGCAAGGCTGCTAAAGCCGTTCATGAGGTCAGGCATTTCTTTGCGAAGCTTGCCAAGATAAGTTGAGAGGTCTTGTGTCAGATCTTTGAATGTTTGGTTCATAAATGATCATTCCTTGTTAATAATTAATACATAAAAAAGTCAGGTGACCTGTATGTATACAGTCATTCCCTTGTTCTAATGTTATAATATACAAGTAGTTTGTGAAAATAAAACATCAAAAGGAGGATTTATGACGCTTAGAGTACTGAGCAGCAGAAAGACCAAAAAGGGTTATCCTATCGTGAGAGTCACCAAGAACGGCACGAAGGTCATTGCCCACTGCAAAACGATCGCTAAAGCGCGTAAAGGGATCCAAGCCCGCCAAGCTGGTAGAGCGGTGCACTGGTAATCCAATCGGCTCCAGACTGAAGCCAATCGCTTGGATTGCGGTTGGCTTCAGAGCCTGGAGATTGAGAGCATATTTCAAAACCCTGCCACCCCGCCTTCTAGCCGGCTCATGATCAAAATACCGAGTAAAATGAACACGCTGTGATCGAATTTCTCGGCTAGATCCATTAGGCGATCCATTCGCTTTAATATTCCCTTAATCTTTCTTAATACTCCGTTAAGATTGCTCCTCTATCATCTCTCTACATATAACGAATAAAACGAGAGTGATGACGATGCAAAGGCATGATAATTTTGCGCATATGAAGAACCATGTGGATGATGTCGATACATATCGTGAGAAGTCTTATGATAGCTTGTGTTTTCTTGCGAAATCTTTCGCGGAAGCCAAGACCAGTCAAGCAAAGTATCAAGGTTTTCGAGCGGCTCTTGAATTAATAAAGATGGATGAAGAATTTCCACAGGTCAAATTCAAAAAGAAAGGCGATCCGAAAGCTTTACTGCGCGAAAAAATTCTCCTCGACATTTTGCAGCGCAGTGAAGTTGCATTCAATGATTTACAGGCTTTAGTGCGAACTTTAGATGCAGAGCAAGCGGATGCGGCAACGGAGCAGGCCGCCTGTCATGCTGCTGTGGTCATGGTTAGGCTTATCAATACCGAACCCGCAAATGATGAGATGAGAGGGAAAGACGCTGCCGAAAATTTGAAGGTGTTGACGAAGTTGTCAGGCTTTTTGCGACAACTCAAAAAAGCTTTTGCAAAGATTCAACCCGCCGTCGGCGCGGATGAGCAGGCTGCTTTGAAAGCGAGATTTTTTGAGCGACTGTTGCGTCAATTTTCTACTATTCTTGCTCGCAAGGGCCTGACTATGGGCCAAAGGAGTGACCCACTTTGGCAAGTGCTTCAGGAACATGATGATTTCCGTGCCTATTTGCTGTCGCGTAAAGACTTTGATGCGAAAAACCAGCTGGCGCGCGTTCTAATGAGTGTCAAGCCAGAAGCCAGAAAGGCTGCCTTTAAGTTTTCTTATCAGTTAGTACCGAGTTTTGAAGTCATCTATTTCTATGCAAGTCATTTCAGTCATCTGGAGCCAACAGAGGCTACCTTGACACGGGTCAATGAAGCCTTTGTGGATGAAGTGGACGCCGACGCTGCAAAGATCAAGCAGCAACTCTATAAACAACTGCGTCGTGACCTGCTTCGCTGTGATTATGATTGCAACGACCCTTCAGAGATGGCACGGGCTTATTTGAACCTATTGCTAAAACACCCCGGCTTTTTAGAGGATTGTCTTAAGCAACCGCCAACAGTGCATTATAATGAATTGCCGCCCGAGAGAATAGCTGCCTCATTGATCTGGTATTCCGGTGATTACGCCACACCACGCGACCAGGTCGGCAATGCTTACAAAATAGCTCTCAAGCTTGATCCGGGCTGCTTGCGGAATGAAGAAAACCTCTATTACTCGACGCGCGAACTTGCCAAATGCCAAACAGCTGAGGAGCAGCTTGAGGCTGTGAGACTTGTGGGCTTGGGATTGCAGCGTCCAGATATGATCTGGTGTCACTCTGAATTACAAGCATGGAGGGCAAGCTGTGTGACCCAGTTGCTTGCAGATAAGAGCCCTGCTGTGCGTGAGGCGGCTTTTGCCTATGTCCCGGCGGTCTTGGACTATTTACACAAGTTTACTGATCAGCATTTTATGAAGTCTTACTTGCGTCAGCCAAACGCTGTCGATGAGCTCCTGCCGTCCGTCTTTCGGGCATCCTTGAATGCGCTAAAAAACCTGCCTTCGACCTTGCCGCAGAAAGCGAACTCGCAAGAGATGAGCGCGATTCAACTCAATTTGAGTCACTTGTACTTGCACTTGAGTGATAAAGTGCCGATGGATGCTTCCTATCGTTCTCGTGTTTTTTCTTGTTTAACACAGGCGTTGCAGTGTTCATCGAATCAACCCCTGGACTTGACTGACCTCGTCAAGAGCAAAGCCCTGTCGGGGCTTGGCGCCAATCCTTTGCCCTTGCAAGTAGCCGTGGAAAGTTTTCATGGCTGGAACGGCCGCCAAAAAAACGCGACTTGCGCGGCTGAGAAATTTTTAGAGATCCTTCTCCGTACCGTTGTGAGCGATTACGCCGCCTTTGCAGCGGAGTGGACGCTGAGGGCTGTTAAAGCCATTCCCCTGGATCCCTCGGATTCAGATCAGCAAGTTCTGCTGCGCATGCTGGACAACTGTGTGAACTCTCAGGTCATTCTCACCCAAAAAGCGCGCTTTGAACTGTTGCGACCTATTATTCAAGAAATTGCCGAGCGAGCCCCGCGTGTACCGAACGCAAGCATGCGGGCGGCCTTGCTCGACCGCTTGGGTTCTATAGCGGTTGCGACTCCCGAGCAGAAGGGGCAAGTCTATATCAAAGAAGAAAGACGGCAGGCGTTGAACAGCGCTGAGGACACGGCCGGCGGTTTTTTGATGATCCTAAATGAAGCCGCAGATTTGAAAGGGAAAAATGAGCTCGATGAGAACAACCGAAAGATGTTTGCCAATGCCCTTAATGGCTGGTTTGAAAAAGGCTATTACAAAAGAGATCTGCGTGAGCGGGTCGAATTCTTGCGCTGGGCGAATGAATATGTGCGAGAGAGCGAGCAGGGGAAGCGCGTATTCTCTCTTGAAGTTGGCGAAATGCTCCTGACCAAAATTGATCAAGCTCTCAGGCTTTTGAGGGCGGGAGATGAAACCTATAAGCTGTCTCTGCGGCAGCGTGGCGGAGACCCTAAGAAACTGCACCTTGCTTGCCAGGAAATTTTAGACAATTTTCCCGAGACCGGTCATCCGAAATTACAGGCCATGGCTGAAGCCATTCGTGAGCCCAATGCGAAAGCAAAGGAAAGAAAGCGGTGCGAGACAAAAGATCAGCCTCTGTTGAAGAACATGCAACTCAGCGATGAATTGCCGACGCCAAAAGCACAGTCAGGATTTTTTGCTCGGCTGTTTTCTAGAGGTGCGGTCGCCACATCAGCTTATCAGCCTCTGGAGAACAAAAAACCAAAAGTAGCAAGACGTCTTGTCTAGTATCCTATATTAACGAGAGAGTGAATTATGCCTAAACCGATGATTGAACATCCCGAAATAGCCTTTGCGGAAAAGTATGCAATAGCCGAGCGTGTGGCGGAAGAAAAAACCGGCGAAAGGAAGTACGAATGTTTTCTGGCGGCCTTGGAATTGATGCGCATCGAAGAAGCGTTTTCGCATCGCCATTTTCCAAAGAAAGGCGACCCTAAAACACTCTTGATTACAAAAATCCTTCCTGAGTTGAAAAAATTACCCGACCCCGCGCTTTATCATAAGGCGCTGACTACTTTGTTCAACTTCTTTGCCGAGTGTCGGCTTAAGAACTCCACATCCACGCCTCATGAAAGATTTACAGACGCACAAGATGATTTGTATGAGCTGGCACTTCTTCTGAATGACGAGAAGGCGGCGGCGAACACCGTGCAGGCTGCCAGTGAAGCTTGTTTGGCTTATGTGCGGACGCTCATTTCGGGCCCTAGCGCGGCTGACTATGTGGCGGACAACCTAGCTGGTTTTCTGAAGGTCTTGGAAGAGAGCGCAGCGCTGCTGAATCTGTTGAATAAAGCATTAGATAAGATTCAACCCCCCGTCGGAGACGCCGAACACGCTGCGTTAAAGACGAGGCGTTTTCAAAGTCTTTTTAGACAAATTCTAGCTGTCCTCAATTGCACGAAATTGACCTGGACAGAGGTCGGCAATCCTCTGTTTGCTCTGTTGCAGCAGCATGCCGATTTTAAAGATTATGTGCTGGCACAGAACGATGTGACGGCAAAATATATCAAGTCGAAGCTGGCGCGCTCTTTAATGAGTATCACCCCGGGGGTTAACTCAAAGGCTGCTTTTAAGCTGGCTTATCAGTTAAACCCGGAATTTAGAGTCGATCTCAACGATCCATCTGACTTCCGGTTGGCGACCCATCTTGCCGAACTAGCCCTGCTGTCGGACAAGCTGACTCGCTTCAAAACCGCTTTTGCTGATGGTCTTGATGCGGATGCCGTAAAGATCCAAGAGCGACTCTACGCGCAACTACGCCATGTTCTTTGGCGATGTCAGTTTCATAAGGAATATCCGGAGATAGGCAAGGCTGTGCTGCCCGTATTGCAGAAGCACCCTGAATTTGCGGATGTTTGTCTCAATCAGCCTCCGAACACGGACAAGGGAGAAGTAACGGTCCAACTGTTGGCTGACTACTTGGTCCATTATGGCGATAGCCTGAAAATAAAAGAAAAATCGGCTAAAGATGCTTACAGAATGGCTCTTAAGATTAATCCTAGTGGCCTCAGGTTCCTGCCGCGATGTAGATATCTTGCACGTTTGCTGGTTGCTAACAAATCTTCGCCTGCAGATCAGATCGAGGCCGCAAAGCTTTGTGTATTGGGGTTGCAGAAGGGAGGCGATGCGGATCAATCGGAGTTACAACCGCTGCTGGCGGAATGTATAAAGAATTTGCTCTCTGCTGAGACCTCCGAAGCCCGCGAAGCCGCCTTTACGGCTATTCCATTGGTATTGGATTACTTAACGAAAATCTCGGCACATCTTTCGATGAGAGACGCTATAGAAGAGCAGCATCGTTCGACCTATTCAAGCTTGCTCCTCGTGCTCGGTGAGCAGTTGCAGGGGCGACTGCCGCAGAAAGCGAACTCTAAAGAGATGGGCGCCATTCTCTTCGATGTGAGTCGTCTTCGTTTGCGACTTTGGGAGGAAGATATGAGCTCAACCAGCCTTATGAATGAATTTGAAGAGATGCTCTCTAACTTGGAGCACGCACTGCAATGTGCAACGGACCACCCCTTCAATCTGTCTTACTTCGCCAACAGTATGGGGTTAAAAAAGCAAGGCATCAATATCGCGCTCTTGCAAGCCGCCCTTGATAATCTTCATGGGTGGGGCGCTTGCCAGAAGAATCCAGCTCGCGCAGCTTTACTGTTTTCAGATATTGTTATGAATACTCGGAAAAGCGTTGTCCGTGGATGTTTTACGGATACTTACGAAGCTTTTGCGGTGCGGTTGGCCTGTAGAGCCGTCAACGGACTTTCTGCAGAAAGTGTGGATCCGCAAATCCTGCTACAAATGTTGGACAACTGTATTAACGATTATTCTACGAGTCGCATTATTGAAGCGATTGCCAAAAAAGTCGATCTTGTGAAGGATCCCTGCCTGCGGATGAACCTGTATGATCGTCTGTGTACTTTTTATGACAATAAAGTACGCTCGCATCGCTATAGAAGCTGGGACTGTCGCGCCGACCAGGCAGATATTCAAAAGTTGATTCCCTTGCATAAAGGACTCGATGAAGCTTTTCAAGCTTTGTCCGCTGAGCAGAAGACGCACCTCACTCTCGATTCCAAAGTACCAAAGCTGGGCGCGCCTCGAGCGGAATACGATCTTGCGGAAGTAGCGTTTAAAGCAAACGAAACGCTAGACGGCATCAGACATGCAGGAATAGCCTTGGATCTCCTGCTTGAGAATGAAGAGCAGCATCGTCTGGTTAATGTTCATCTGTTTAAAGATATTATTGCTGGACTAAAGCATGAGACATGGAGAATGAATCGGGGCTATTTCCAATTCCGAGAAATTTTGAGAAAACGATATGCGAACAAGAATCTAGCCCGACAAGATCATCCTTATGCTGCGGTGCTGCAGCGGGAGCTTAGTCGATTTTTGGATTCGGCTGACGCTGGTCAGTGCTTGTCGTCAGACTTATGCTCCCTTTACGAGGCGACGTTGCTCTGGCAACAACCGCGGGATGCTTTTTTCCACGCCAAGCGGGGAAATTATTTCTTAAAGGAGAAACGCTGGGATCTGGCTGCTCAGCACTATTTTCCCTTGATCGAAGATAAGAACCTGAGTTTTTCTGAGCGGCTCGATAATCTCGAAATTATGCAGAAGGCGGCTACCGATAGCAATAACTCGGACTTGATCGCTCAAGTAAAGGTAAAAGCCGATCTCTTCCATGCTGAATTTAAGCCCAAGCGCGCAGACATTCGCCGCAAGCTGTTGAGGGACGCCGCGGAATCAGCTGGCGGCTTCTTGCCGATCCTCTTTGAAGCCGGAAATTTGAAGCAGAACAAAGAACTGGATGTGGACAACAACAGAGAGCTGCTTGCTAATGCGCTTAATGAGTGGTTTGCCAAAGGCTACTATAAACGAAGTCTCCAAGAGCGCCTCGCGTTCTTACGCTGGGAGAGTGGCCAAGCGCAACTGCGCTGGAAAGTTCGTGATGGGCTGGAAAGGCAGCGCGTCTTTTCCCGTGAGGTTTTAAAAATGCTCCTGACCAAGGCCGGCGAACCCTTGTGGCATTTGGCTGCGGGGAGTGCGGATTATAAAAAGACCCTGCAAAAAGACGGCAATGACCCAGCGAAAATTAAGCAGGCTTGTCAGGATATTCTCAAATCAATTGACGTGAGTGACGATTGGGAGCTGCAGGCGATAAAAAACGCGATCAGTGTGCGTGATCGCATAGCCGCGACGATTCGCCAGCCTTATGTGTTGCGCAGCATGAGGGAAATTCGCTACTACGCGAATCTAGACAATTTACTGGCGCTGGATTTTTGTGCCCGTAGCTTGAGTAAAACAAATGTAGAGGCTGTGCGCCTCGCACTGAGAATCCTCGTTCTGACAGCAGATCAGGCTAACGCTCAAGAACGTTCTCAATTGCCGGATGAGGATGTGCAAAAAATAAGAGAGCGCGCACTGGCTTGTCTCGCTTACTGGGCGGAGCAAAAGAATACGCTGGCCATCTGGGGGCAGACGCAAGCTGACAGTGGCTACGATAAAAAGCTGGCGAATAAACTGCCGATGCGGACTGCGGATATTCTGGCAGCTGCCTGCCCAGAGTGGTTGCAGCAATCAGGATCAAGGCCAACGACACCATCGTCTTCACCGAAAGCTGTTATTGGCAAGCCGACCATCGCGCAGATGAATATCCATGTTCCGCTGGCTGATACGAGATCGGTGCCGAATGCATTGCTAGGAATTTTTTCTCGGATGTTTGCTAGAGGGATGCCTTCCCCGCCGACGACGCCGACAGCCCAGCCTGTGCAGACGAAAATCGTAAAAGCGCCTGAAGAATCGAGGATGCTTCTCTCTTAAAATACCTCCTACCCCTACCCCTTCCTCCACCAAAAACGTGGAGGAAGGGGGTCATTTTGCGCGCCGCGCTATTCTTTATTTCACTGGCGTGATGGGAGTGGGTCGTTTTGCGTAGTGAAATCTCGGTTATTTCACTAGGCGTGATGGGGATGGGGCGTTTTGTGTAGTGATCTCTCGTTTATTTCACTAGGCGTAATGGGAATGGGTCGTTTTGCGTAGTGATCTCTCGTTTATTTCACTAGGCGTGATGGGAGTGGGTCGTTTTGCGTAGTGATCTCTCGTTTATTTCACTAGGCGTAATGGGAGTGGGTCGTTTTGCGTAGTGATCTCTCGTTTATTTCACTAGGCGTAATGGGAGTGGGTCGTTTTGTGTAGTGAACTCTCGGTTATTTCACTAGGGTGATGGGCGTTGGGCGTGTTGCGCAATGAGCTCCCCGGTCTTTCACTAAGCGTGATGTAAATGGCTATTTCCGCAACGGATGACCCCCTTCCTCCACGCTTTTGGTGGAGGAAGGGGTAGGGGTAGGAGGTAAAAGAGATTTTAAATACCCGCAATTACCCTTCCGCAAACAAATCCTGAATCTCCCGCGTCTTTCGCAAAATTTCCTCCGAAACCGGCGCATGCAAATTCCCAATCAAAGAGCGCACCAATTCCAGCGCCAAAGCTTTATCCTTCTTCAATTTCAAAAGCTGCGGTAAAGACTTTAAAGCCAACTCCGGGTCATATTCAACAATCACCGTCTGGTTCTGCACAATTTGCCGGAATTCCGCGTTATTAAAATGCGAAAAGAGCGCATGCTTGCGCAGTTCGGAGACGCTTTCCGAAAGCGGCACCACCCGAGCAAAGCCCTGGGTTTTAATCAGCAGCAACAGAATGCGAATCACAGCTTCCGGCGTGCCACCTTCGCCAACCAGCGAGAGAACATAGCGCGTGCTTTCATCGTCCTCGTGATCGCTTGGCCCCTCAACGATTAAATGCCTCTGGGAATCATGCTGGGCAAATTCATAGAGGCTGCCGTAAATCCCATGAAACAGCAGTTCAATCGCCGCATCACGGCCTTCGTTCAGTGTATTCATGGCGCGAAAGAGGAGGTCAGCGTTTTTATTCTGAAAAGCGGCAAAGGCATTATTCTTGCCGGCGTTGCGGCGATTTTCCCGCACCAGCGGCGCCGCGGCCTCAATCGGCCAAAGCAGGGGATTCATTTCACTCGCGATGCTGCGGCTGAGCCGCAGGGGATGCAGTTGGCGCGCCAGGTCAGCGGTGTCTTCTTGAACCACAGCCCGCACCCAGGGGCTAACAAAAAGATCATAGAGCGTCGCATTCATACTCGAAACATGATGCACGAAGTCAAACAGCTTGTTATCCAGCTTGTGCTCCTCCTGCATTTCCTGAATATCGGCGATGCTGCGTTCTTCCAGCGTCGGGATGGCGGTCATCGTACCATCTGCCGCGGTTTCCTCGTGAATGACCAGTTCGTAAAGCCCCGGCGGCAATTGTTCGATATGATGCAGCAAGTCAATAATCTGACGATGCTCTTTCTGCGCCACCTTGCTCGACATGAATAAACCCAGATGCCCGACCGTATCATGAATGTGATACACAATGACCTGCCCTTCAAGCTTAAGCTCCAGCACGTCAGAATAAAGATCACTGATCCAATGCAAGGCTTGCTGCGGCGGCACCACTTCATCTCCCTGAGAGCAAAAAATAATGAGCGGCGTGCGCAGATTGCGTAAATCGAGATTGTTTTTGCGGTCTAAAGGAATTTTACCGCGCACTAACTTGTTACCCATAAAAAGATTGTCCGCGATGCTGCGCATTTCCCGGGTGGTCATGGCGGTGAAGCCGCCCAACCAGCGTTCGAGCGCGAGATAGCGCTTTTCCTCTTCGTCGATGTGAGCAAAAAGTTCGTAGTATTTTTTATAATAGGAAGCGACCGGGTTGATTAAGGCAAAATTGAGAATAAGATGCGCGCCGTCAAATTTACCGTGGCCAAGATCGCCGGCCAATTGTGCCAGCCAAGTGCCACCAAAGAGACCGCCAAGATAGCGCATGGGATTTTTGCCGTTTTGCCCAGACCAGTAGGATAAGGGCACGCCATTCGCAATAATCGCGCCAGAAAGCTCCGGATGCGCCGCCGCCAGCGCCAGCATGGCCCAACCGCCTTGGCAGTTGCCAATGACGCAGGGTTTGGGGCTGTTAGGATGACGAGTCGCAACTTCACGCAAAAAGCGTTCTTCGGCCGCGGCGATATCAAAAAGCGTTTGCTGAGCTTCGGGTTCGGGGAAGAAAATCAGAAAATACACTGGGTGACCGGCGCGCAAGGCGATGCCAACCTGGGAGTCGTCTTTGAAGCCGCTAATGCCCGGACCATGGCCGGAGCGGGGGTCGACGATGATGAAGGGGCGCTTATTCCGATCAGTCGTGCTGCCGGCCGGTGCTAATACCTCAATCAACCCATAATTCACCGGCCGCTCCAGGGTACGGCCATCGAGCAGCATTTTATAGGGAAAAGCCAAGACCGGCGGCTGGCCTTTAGCGACATGATCACGGTAGTCATCCCCGCGTTGACGCAGCACGTCCCAGAAGAGGATGCTGCGTTGCAGTTGGTCGATGAGGTAGTCGTGGAAGGTGGCGCGGAGAGCCGGGAATTCCAGTACGGCATGGGCCTGATGAGTTATCTCCTCCTCAAGCACAGCCATCTGCTTTTGCTGAATATCACTCACCTGCCGAAAATAAGTCGCCAGCAACTCGGCCTGCAAAGCCCAAATTCGGGTTGCGACTCTGAAGTGCTGCTCCATCGTCATTCTCCGCGACCATTCTATTATTTTACCGCGAATGGGGTGGGGATAGGTGTGCATTATATGATCTATATTGTTTACTATGATTAATACGAGTTCTTTATAGAGGGATGATTTTGATAAAAGCCTCATGATAATATAAACCTCTTTTGAGTAACTCGGAGGATTCTCATGGCTCCTTACCCCTTCCAAAAAGTCGCCGTCTATTGCGGTTCCAACTCTGGCAACGATGACGCCTTTCATGTCGCCGCTGATCTCTTAGCCAAAACCCTGGCAGAGTCTGATCTGACGCTAGTCTATGGCGGCGGCAAGGTCGGCCTGATGGGTCTGATCGCCAATAGTCTCCTGCTGCGCGGCGGCAAGGTGATTGGTGTGATCACCGAAGCCCTGATCGACAAAGAAGTGGCGCATATGGAGCTGACCGAGCTGCACCGGGTCGGAAGTATGCACGAACGCAAAGCGCTCATGGCCGAACAAGCCGACGCCTTTATCCTTTTCCCCGGCGGCCCTGGTTCCTGGGAAGAATTCTTTGAAATCATCACCTGGGCCAAACTCGGCTACCACCAAAAACCTTGCGGCATCTTAAACGTGAACGGCTATTACGACGACCTCCTCCGCTTCCTCGACCACTCGGTAGAAAAACGCTTCCTCAGCGAAGCCCACCGCCGCATGATCCTGGTCGCTGAGAGCCCACAAAACCTGCTAAACCAATTTGCCGAATACCAGGCCCCGCAGGTGAGCGCGTGGATGTGAGTTAAGCCTGTGGATTCCCGCCAAACCAACGTGTTAGCATGAAAGAAGATAAAAGGATGTGCGCATGGCTTGGATCTTCAGTTATCCCGGATTGATTCTTTGCTACGGGTTTCTTTACTTAAGCGTCTTACTGCTTTGGGTTCCCGGCAAGCGGAAAATTAAGACCTGGCAAGTGAGTTTTGTTTTGGCGCTGTTCTTTGGCCTGATTAGTCGTCAGGTGGAGTGGGGCGGCTTGGTTGCGCTCGCCTTGCTGGCGGCGGGGTCTTATTATAGTCAGGCGAAAAATACCACTCCGAAAAAACGGCTGGCGGCGACCTCCTTGGTTTTGTTTCTGTGTCTCGGGCTTGCTAGTCACCAGATGCCGGGGTTTAGTAATCTCCTGGTTCTCGATCATGTTTATTTCACGACCGATGCGCTGCCTTATACCCTGTTCTTAAATTTCGACATTGCGGCGATTGGTATTTTAATTCTGGGGTTTGGTCCTGCTTTAATTTCAAGCCGGGATACGCTTGAGCAATTGGTGAGGGAATACTGGCAAATCGCACTGAGCATGATTCTCGGTCTTTCTATTGTCGCCATGATTCTCGGCTTTGTGCGCATTGAGCCCAAGCTCTCGATTCATCTCTTTCTCTGGCTGCCGACCAATTTGCTTTTTACCTGTGTGGCGGAAGAAGCCCTGTTTCGTGGCTTTATTCAAAAGAAGCTGACTCAGCAAGTGAAAGACGCCAAAGGCGAGACTTATTGGGCGTTGCTCTTGGCTTCCTTTCTCTTTGGTCTCGCGCATTACACCGGCGGTAAAAAATACGTTCTCCTGGCGACGCTGGCTGGGCTTGGCTATGGCTGGATTTATCAGCGCACCAAGCGCATTGAAGCCAGCATCTTGACGCATTTCACGCTGAATCTTACGCAATTCCTCTTTTTCACTTATCCTGCTTTGGCGAGCGCCATCTAAAAGTTTTAGCGGCAAACTGTTGCGTCAAGAGCGCCGGCTTTGCGATTAATTTTTCTTTTTCTTCTCGGCTGAGCTTTTTAATATACCGCTCAATCTTGAGCGCGAGACTTTTCCCCTCCGTCACTTCCCAGCAACGCGCCAATTTCACCGGTTTGAAGCTGCGTGTGTATTTGCATTTGGCCGTGCCCGCCAGATGTTCCTGATAGCGCCGCTGCAGGTCCGTTGTGTAGCCGGTGTAGTAATTTCCGTTCGCGCAGAGCAGGATATAAACCCAAAATCGTAAGTTCATGAATAAATTCCAATAAAAAAGCCGGAGAGCGCGCTGAGCGTCTCTCCGGCTTTTTTTATTTCTGTGCTAGATATTCCAAATCAGCTGCGCGCCGATCAAGTCGATCTCGGTGTTGGTGTGGCCGTTGATGGTGACGCCAGTCAGAGGCACTTGCGTCCTGGCATTTACGACTTGCTGCGGCCGGATGGGTGCGGCCTTGGTGAAGACATGTCCGTAGATCAGGTCCATGGCGAGCTTTTTACTGAAGTGATAACGTCCGCCGATTTGCACGCCGAGCTTGTCCGAATCGGGGAAGTTAATGTCGCGGTGCAGATCGCCCGTGGGCGTGGGTTCATATTTCGCGTTAGCGCGGAACATCCACTTGTCGTTCAGCGTATAGTGAGCGCCGAAGCCCAGATCAAAGGTATCGCGATGGCCTTGATACAGGGTGACCGGAGCGGGTCCCGTGGCTGTCATGTAATTTTGCGCGTTGTAATCTCTCAAAGTAGACCATTCGTCGTAGGCGATTGAGCCCATAATCGCCCAACGGGAATTCAGGTCGCGGTAGGCACTGATCGTGGTTGTGGGAGGCAGAACCCAATTGAAGGTAAAGGCATTGGTGCTCGGTGTAGCCAGAACCGCCGCCGGCAAGCCAAAGAGCCCGCTATAGCCGGTGAGATGCATCACGATTTTGGAGCGGTAATTGATACCGAAGCGGGTGCAATCATTGGCCCGCCACAAAACACCAGCATGCCAGCCGGTATTCCAGTCGTCGCCAGAGATACGTGAAACGGAATCGCCGACGCTGCCAATGGCCGTGCTTTGGGAGTTGATATTGAATTTGCTGTCCAGGGCCAGGTAGTTAAAGTCCGGACCGGCACCGACCGACCATTTGTCGTTGATTTTAACGGCGATACTGGGCGCGATATCAATGGTTTTGGTATAGATGCGGGTCAGCTCGTAGCGCACAAAGGAGCTGGTGCCAAAGTCTTCCGCAAGACCCCAGGCGGGCACAATACTGAGACCGATGGCGAAGCGGTCCCGGATGGGCAAGGAATAGTGGATGGCGGGCAGGATGTGATTGAGATTGGAGTTCGAGCTGCCCTGGGCGAAAAAGTTGGGGCCCAGCGCAGTACTGACCACGTTCGGCGCGTTGACCGAGCCGGTAAACTGGGTGCGGTCGTAGAGGTCAATGACAGAACCGACTAACTGCTGTGGCAGCATGATCAAACCGGCGGAGTTAAACCAGTTGGTGCCTGCGTCTTCGACCACGGCGGCATCACCGGCGTCAGCTAAGACTGAGGCGCTTTGGAATTCCATTTTGTAGCCGGCGGCGAACACTTGTGTCGAGGCCGCGGCGAGTAGGCTGAACGTGCCTAAACGAAATAATTGACGAATAAATCCTTTCATAGCTCATAACTCCTTTATTAACTAATCAATATTAACTAATAAAACAGTATAACAGCTTGAGTGAAAATTCCAGCAGATTTATACGTTTTCGGCGGGATTAGCGGAGAGGTCTTTGCTCTTTAGCAAAAAGGCGGTGAAAAGTTCGGCGTTCAAGGGTTTGCTGAAATAATAGCCTTGGATGTAGTCGCAGCCTTTGCTGCGCAGAAAATCGAGTTGTTCCTTCTTTTCCACGCCTTCGGCCACGGTTTTGACCTTCATTTCCTTGGTCATGGCCAAAATAGCGGACACGATGGAGACGCTGTCTTGGTTGTCGGGGATGTCGCGCACGAAAGATTGATCGATTTTTAGCTTATCTACGGCAAAACGCTTCAAATAGCTTAGCCCTGAGTAGCCGGTTCCAAAGTCATCGACCGACAGGCTCAAGCCCATTTTTTTGAATTCCATGATGAGATTAACCAAGGTTTCATCGAGAATGGCGGTTTCCGTGATTTCCACTTCCAAGCAAGCGCGATTAAAGCCCGTTTTCTGCAGGATGTTCTCAATCACCTGGGTAATGTTCTTTTGGCGTAGCTGCTTTTCCGCCAGGTTGACGGCGACATGCAAGGAGGCAAAGCCCATTTCATGCCAGATCCGGACTTGCCGGCAGGCTTCCTCGATCACCCATTCGCCGATGGGCACAATGAGGCCGGTCTCTTCCGCCAGCGGGATAAAGTTAGCCGGGGAAATAAAGCCGTGCACCGGATGGTTCCAGCGAATCAAGGCCTCCATGCCGGAAATCTTGCCGCTCTGGGTTTCGACCAGCGGTTGATAGTTCAGCAAAAACTCTTTGTGCTGCAAGGCGTGGTGCAGGTCCGCTTCCAGCTCCAGTTGCTTTGGCAACGAGGCGGTGATGGCGGAGGTATAAAATTCCAGGTGATTGCTGCCGAACTGCTTGGCCTGCAACATGGCGGCGTCGGCGTGGGCCACCAGGGTTTGGGCATCTTCGCCGTCGCGGGGCGCGATGCTGACGCCGATGCTGGCCGTCATCTTGATGCCTTTCTTGTCGAGGTGAAGGGGTTCGTCCAGCACGGTGAACAGTGATTTGATCGTATTCTCCGCGTCTTGAATCTTGAGCGGGAGAACGAGAATATTGAAGGTATCCTTGCGGGAGATGGTGAGAATGAGTTTCGTCCCCTTTTTCTCGAGCTTTTCGCTTAAGGCCTTGAGCCGGTCCGCCACGATCTGGATGATAGCGTCGCCCGCTTGATGACCGTAGCCGTCGTTGAGCATTTCCATGCGATTGAGAGAAAAACAAACCAGAGCAAAAATGTCCTCGGTATTGCGAATCAGGTTCATGGCCGATTCAATATAACGCGGCATCATGCGTTGGTTCGGCAGGTTGGTTAAGAGATCGTGGTTGGCCTGATAGCTGACCAAGGTGTTTTCCAGCTTCAATTTCAGCGAGTCGATAAACCAGATCGTGCTGCGGCGGTTGGCGCCCAGCAGAAAGATGTAGTAAGTGACGCAATAGGCGGCGATGACATTATAAAACAGGCTGCCTTGCATGAGGCACCAGAGGGTCAGCGGCACCAGCAAGGCCGTCAGGGTGATGACACACAGCGAAAACTGCCCGATGGTGCCGGTGGCGTAGCCCGTGGTAACGATAAAGAGGCCAACCATGCCGACCACCTGGCGCGTGATCACGTCCGGCATGAGATAAATGCAGGGGATCCACAGCAGCGAGAGGCCGACCATCATGATGGAATAGACGCGCTCCCAGGTGGCATAGCTTAAGAGGTCGCGGCGTTTGAGAAACGTGAAATAGAGCGTGGCCAAGCCCAGAATGGCGAGATTAAAGAAAACATACCACTCGATTAGCAAATCGGTCGGCGTGTAATGGAAGTAGTCGAGAAAGAGGGCGGTGCTGCCTGCGAGACCTGCAAAGACGCCGGGCAGGCAGCCCTCATAGAGATGATTCACCAGATCGATTTTGACTTGTTTCTCGATCTGGATGCGTTCATCGGTCGATATTTGTTTCTGATTAGCAACAATGTCCATATCGTTTGCCAAGCCTACTAGCTATGAGTCGGTGTCTTTTCCAGTATATAGCAGTCTTTCAGCGAAGTCAGCTTGGTTCCCGGCTTGATGGCTGCCAGATAAGCCACGGCTTCCCCCTTTAGACCGTAAAACGGTTTCTGCCCGTCCATGGAAAAGTCTTCGTATTTGAGCTTGTTGCAGAGCTGCAGTTCTTTGAAGAGCAGGGCTTCTTTGGCGCTGATTTCGTTGGTGAACTCGGAGTAGGCCAGTTCATAGCCGTTCTTGACGGCGTCTTCGAGGACGGCGTGGTTGACCTTTTTGAAGAGGCCCTTGCCCATGAGCTCCTGTTCGACCGCGGCCAGCCAGAAGTGAGCGACTTTGCCTTTATGGAACTTTTTGCCCGCGAGGAAGGGCTTGGAGAGATGATCTAATAAGCCGAAAATAGGTTTCATACGCGGATAACGCGCAAAATCCGGCTTAAAGGGGTTGGCGATATCTTCGATGATGACAAAAGCGATGACGCGGTTGTTCTTGTCGACCGCGACTTTACTCATGCCGTCTTGAATGGCTTTTTGCAGCGCCGCTTCGGCGAAAGCGTCGTAGTCGTCCGGCTGAATGCCGAGATGACGGGTCACGGGCTCGCTGAAGCAAAAGGCTTTGATGAATAAGTCTTTGGCGGATTTGAGATGCTGTTGTTGTAGTGTTGCGACGCTATTATCAGTCGTGACGGTTTTCATGACTTCCTCCTTATCAATTTTAAGATCATGGATAAATTGGTCGATCAGTTCACGCGTGATGTTAGTGAGCACACAGATGGTTGCGTTGCCGCCCGTGATCATGAGCTGATACTTGCGCGCCATGGCCATGGATGGTTTGGGAAAAAGCACGTTGAAGTGGTAGGGATAGGAGACGTTTTCCTTGCCGTAGATTTTAATCAATTCGTCGCGCAGGTAGGTTGCGGTGTTGAGGTTTTCCGCCACCATTTTTGTCAGCGTATCGTTGTTCTTGTCGAGTTTCATGGTGAGTAGGGCGTTATAGAACATGAGCACGTTGAGGCCCGAGCGTGAGCCGGTGACGGTGACGTCGAGAATGTCGCCGACGTAGTCGACGCTGCGTTCGCTTTTTTCAAAGGCTTTTTCAAAAAACGGTTTGCGCGCCAGCAAAATGCCGCATGGCTGAGAGAGGCCGGGATATTTGTGCGCGGAGACCGCCAGCGTGTTGACGCCCAGATGTTCGAAGTAATCGGGGATTTCGCCGAAGGGTTTAATAATCGGCAGCACAAAGCCGGTGAGCGCGCCGTCCATGTGAATCGTGTAGGTCGGCTTGCCCGGCGCTTCGTCCAACATGCGCTTAATGCCCGGCACGTCGTCGATCGCGCCCGTAATCGTCGTACCGATATTCGTCACGACGATGATGGAGCTGTGGGGGTGGGCGCCATGGTGAATGATCAATTCTTTTTTGAAATTCTGCAGGTTGACCGAGCCGTCTTCGTTGGCGACCAGCGGACGCGGATTGAGGCGCAGGATTTCCGCGATTTTCGGAATGGAGTAGTGCGTGTGCCCTTTGGTGTAAAACACCGTCGGCGTCAGCAGCTGCTGCACAATGTTTTTGTTGACCGCGATGGCGTCGCGCGCGTTCATGATGCGTTGCAGTTGTTCCATGCGGTTGCGGTAGTCGGTGAGCGGAATGCGCGCGAGTTGACTCGTGAGTTCCTGTTCCTCGGCGCTCTGCTGTTTAATCGTGTCGTCGACCTTGATGAGCTTGTCCAGCGCCTGGTTGATTAAGTTGCGCTTGGACCACCACATGGCGCCGAAATTACCTTCGGTGCCGCCGGTGGTGACATAACCACGGGCTTCGTCCTCTTTCATGCCATAGTATTTCTCGAGAATGCTGATGAGTTTTCGTTCAAAGCCTTTGACCTCCATGAGCGAGGTCAGCGAATCTTTGAAGGGGTCGCCGACGTTATTGAGCAGCACATTAGCCAGAGTTCCGGGCTGAATACCAAGGATGCGGTTGTCGACGACGCCGAGATAAGTTAATAGGGAGACGGGGTAGCCCATTTTATGCTGGGCTAGATTATGGATATAGTCTATCAGCGAATCAAAATCCTCGGGGAGTTTTTCTGGATCGTTGGGCCCCGAAGAGTGGACATTTTTTCTCCACATGGTGCTCTCCGTCTTTTTTGGCCAAATTCCATCTATAATGTATATATGATACCATATTAGTATAGATTATTAAGGCGTATCAGGCTCCAGTTTCATATAAAAAACCTTTTTATTCAGGGGGTTGCATTTTATGAGCGCCGATGGCTTGGTTCAGATGATTCGCTATGACGCCCTGACCGGTCTCCCTAACCGGGTTTTTTTCAACGAAGTCTTAAATAAAGCCCTCAGTTCCTCCAAACGCCACAATAAATCCCTCGCTATCCTGATCGTCGATTTGGTCGCTTTTAAGCAGCTCAACGACAGCCATGGCCGTGCGGTTGGCGACAGCGTGCTCAAAGAAATGGCGACGCGTTTTTCCTCCGCCCTGCGCGCCGAGGATGTGCTAGCCAAGCTCGAGGGTGATCAGTATATCGTTCTGCTGACCGACATCGACAAACCCAAGTTTGCAAGCACGGTCGCGGAAAAACTCCTCAAGTCTTGTGTAAGACCGATCGTGATTGAAGCCCTCCACCTCGTTGTCACCGCCAGTATCGGCATTGCGGTTTCCCCGCACGACGGCGAAGCCCTCAACGATTTAATCACCAACGCCGATGCCGCGCTCTACAAGGCGAAGAAAGCCGGTCAGGGTGTCTATCAGTATCATGCCCAGGCCATGAACACGGAAGCGCGCGAGTTTATCCAGATGAGCACCGATTTGCGCAAGGCCATCGAGAACCAAGAGTTGGTGCTGCATTACCAGCCCAAGTTACAGATTAAAACCGGC
>Ga0206822_1065_pt1 | contig 28651 bp, 22 predicted proteins | sample Alteio_BWOrgCont_83_FD_152913 | JGI IMG/M metagenome (GOLD analysis project Ga0206822, IMG submission 152913) | Enriched cells from forest soil in Barre Woods Harvard Forest LTER site, Petersham, Massachusetts, United States -... | ecosystem: Environmental > Terrestrial > Soil > Temperate forest >... | reverse complement strand
GGAGTTAGGGAGTAAGCGATCATAATTTTTCTTTCTTTAAATTGGTAACTTATATATTTACTTTACTTCACGAAACTTTGAAATTTTACTCATAACACCATGATCTCTAGCAGAATATTCATCCTATCCTCTTTGTGCCTCTTATGGTGCACAGCCTGCAGTCTTTTCGCTACTTGCACGTCCGAAGAAAATGATTTGTTTACCGCAGAAAAGACATTCCTGAACATAGAAGAAGCTGAAATTATCGCCATTAACAACAATCCCAAACTGCAGGAAACAAAATACCAAGCTGAAAGCAGCTACTGGACATATCAAAACAGATTAAGCCGAATGTTTCCTCAAATTAGCTATACACAAACGACAGGCACTTCCAATGAGCTCCCAAGAACAGCTTTTTTCCTCGGCAGATATGTTCGTTACCATACTGAAACCTTAAGTTTTGACCAACTGGTCCTTTCATTATCCACCTATTACGATACGAAAAGTTTTGATTGGCAATTTGCATCAGATTTTTTCAGCTATCTGGAAGAATTGGTTCAAACGTTAGCAAGTATACGGATTGCACATTGCCAGGTCATCGCTACCCGACAACTCATCCAAGTCCAGCAGACAATCTTGGATTTGTACAAAGAGGCTTATGAAAATGAAGAAGTAAAGCTTACTGTCGGTGAATCGACAAACTTCGAAAATATCCGAAACAAACTTGCCTACACAAATACATTATCGGACTACTATAGAGCAGTAGATAATGCACAAATTGCTTGGGATAATTGGATCAGGGTTTTAGGCGTTGATCCCGAAGAAACAACAGATTATGATGTAGCCGAAACTGAAATCCCCATAGAAAATACGCCATTCCTAATGGAATTATTTAAACGGGTTGAGAATTCACACAGGCAAATCAAGACCGATCTCTTTACATCGGACGAATTGTATTATTGGCGGACGCTCGCAGCTTTCTATCGGCCTTTAGTCAAACAATTTCAAGCTGCTTATGAGAGTGCAGATATGAAACTAAAAAGCTCCTGGGGTACCTATATCCCTGAAGTCAGTTTATTTTCAGACTACACCGTCAATAATCCGCCTGAATTTTTTACTACAAGGATGAGATTTCAAAATTATGGCATTAGAGTCACTTGGCCTATATTTGATAGCTTCGGAAGAGAATCCAATGTTTACCAGAACCGTGCCAATAAGGAAGTCGCTAAATGGACAGCCGATGGCGCTTGGTATGGCGTGCAGCTAGAAGTCGCCGATAGATCCTACGACTTGCAGCAAGCGCTCTATAGCGTAAAAAGCTCCCTTGAAGGCCAAACCCTTTCCAATGAAGGCATCGAAGATGCCAAGACTTTGCTTAAACTCGGAGACCTTACCCTTTTCGAATACCGAGATATGATCCAATCCCTGGGTCTAGCTGAAATCAATTTAACACAAGCCCGTTTCAATTTAATCGCAAGCTATTATTCTTTGATAGCTGCTGTAGGCCTGCAAAATCGTGATTCAGCCATGTTTCTTTTAAAAGAAGGATTTGAACATAATGACTAATATCCCGGAAACCGAACTCATAAAAAAAGCTTTAAACAAATGTAAGACCGCCTTCTTCTGGCTTGTTGCCACTAGCTTCGTCATCAACATCCTTATGCTCGTCCAGTCAATCTATATGCTTCAGATTTTTGTCCGAGTACTGCCGAGCCATCGTCCGGAAACATTGATATACTTGACTCTCATCACTATCCTTGCAATGCTAACCCTATCTCTTTTGCTTTGGGTAAGATCACGCATACTATCATCCGTCAGTCTATGGTTGAATACCCAATTGGCTCCCGCCGCCCTTTTACGATGCCCTGAGCAGCTTCTAAAAGGGATCAATTACGGCACCCAATCCATATCCGATGTTAATCAGGTTGCCGGCTTCATCACTAGCCCAGGCATGATAGCTATTCTGGATATCCCTTGGATACCGGTATACATCATTTTTATTTTCTTTTTACATCCCCTGCTCGGGGTCGTGACCATAATCGGAGCATTACTCATTACCATTCTTGCGGTCATGAACGAATGGATCACCCGAAAGCCGTTCCAGAATGCCAATAGAAAATTTGTTAGAAATCAAATCCTCCTTGATACCACTTTGCGTAATAGTGAAGCGATCCAAGCCATGGGAATGATGGATTCAATTATCGAAAACTGGAAGAAAAAACAGGAAGAGGCAAGAAGCGAAATAGCTCCTTCGCAACTTAAAGCTTCCTATATTCAATATACAACGCAATTCATCCGCATGACCCTCCAAATCCTCATTTACGGAATTGGCGCTTATCTCGTCATCATTGGCGTCCTTACTCCCGGCGCCATGATCGCCGCCTCAATCGTAGTCTCACGCGCTTATGCTCCTTTGGAAAACGGAATCGCATCATGGCAAACTCTAGCTAACGCTCGCATTGCCTATCGCAGATTGCTCGTCCACCTTCACAACATACCCAAAATCGCAGATTCCTATATGTCCCACACACCTGAAGGGAGGATTGAAATCCATGAGCTCTCCTACCTACCCCCAGCAATACCTGGAATTACCATTAAGCCAATCTTGGAAAATATCTCCCTGCATCTTGAGCCGGGAGAAATGCTTGCCATCATAGGTCCCAGCGGCTCAGGAAAAACAACTTTATCGCGAATGATAACTGGGGTTTACGAGCCAACCCGCGGCACATGCAGACTAGATGGCGCGATAAGCTATCTTTGGAATAGGCGCGATTTCGGAAAATATGTGGGCTATTTGCCTCAAACCATAGAACTTTTTGATGGTACCGTAGCAGAAAACATCGCCAGGATGGAGATTGCAGACAAAGAAAAAGTCATCGCTGCCGGAGTCCAAGCTAATGTCCATCAGCAAATCCTGCGTCTTCCAAAAGGATATGACACAGACGTCGGCTCATACGGTGCAGCCCTCTCCGGAGGCATACGTCAAAGGATAGCGCTCGCACGAGCCCTCTATGGCAACCCTACCTTAGTCGTTTTAGATGAACCCAATTCAAATCTCGACGACGAAGGTATTGCAGCCTTGATTAAAACCCTGCTTACATTAAAAGAACAAAAACGCACAGTTATCGTCGTCACACATCATAGAAACCTGCTGGCTTTAGTAGATAAAATCCTTTTGCTCCAACAAGGCAAAGTTGCCATGTTCGGCCCCGCAGGGCAGGTAATAGAAAAACTTCAGTCCATTACTCAACAAATGCAGCAACAGGCCTCCCAGCAAACATCCCAATAGGAAAAACCAATGTCTGATTCAAGAAATCCCGATTACCCAGAAAAAAATGAAGCATCTGATTATGATCCTTCTCAAAACGGCGAAAGCAAAGAATCGCCTCTTAATCCGGAAAAAGAATCAGACGAAAATGAACCAGGCGAGGAGACCCCATCAGAATCTGAAACCGAGAACGAAGATTCACCTCTTGATCCGGAAAATGAACTAGACGAAAATGAACCTGGCAAGGAGACCCCATTAGAATCTGAAAAGGAGAGCGAAGAATCACCTCTTAATCCGGAAAAAGAACCAGACGAAAATGAACCTGGCAAGGAGACCTCATTAGAATCTGAAACCGGACAAGAAGCTTCCAAAGTAGAGGAAAAAGAACAAATTCCTTCTCCCGCAGAACTGAAACATTCAATTCCTTTAGCGTCTCCACCTATTATGCGGGAACTATATTTTACAGCAGGCATTCTTTTGCTCCTATTTTCGGGACTTCTCATTTGGGCTGCATTCGCTCCATTGGAAAGTATTTCGATCGCACAAGGAGTCGTTACCGTTGCTTCAGGAAACAAATTAATCCAGCATAATCAAGGGGGAACCCTCAAGAGGGTTTATGTAAAAGAGAGTGAGCAAGTTAAAGCCGGACAACCATTGATTCTCTTGGACGACCCTTCAGTTGAATCAAAACTGAGTGCGCTGAATAAATCCAAGTATTTTTATGAGGCTAAAATGGCTAGATTGCAAGCAGCATTACAGGATTCAAACGAGATCTCATTTCCCAAAGATATAACAGAACGGGCATCCCAGACAGATATAAAGAAGCTAATGGAAGCCGAGGCAAATCTATTTGACCAAGGTCGAAAGGGCCATCAAGCTGAGATCGATATCCTGAAAAAACAGATTCAAGAGCTCGAGCAGGAACAGTCCCAGTCAGAAGCAAACTATAATGCAATGGAGGCACAAAAAACATTTTTGGAGGAAGAGATCAACGCTGTGACCTTTCTTCTCTCAAAACAGCTAGCGCTTAAACCACGATTACTTGCACTCCAAAGGGAGCGCGCCAGAGTTGATGGTGAAGCGTTAAAATCCCTTAGCGAACTTGCACGTATCGAGCACCAAAAAGATGAAATAGCTGCTAAAATCATTGGATCCACCAACGAATGGAACCGGAAAAATCTCTCCGAATTGGAAGATGCGGAACAACACCTTTTAGAATTGGCCCCTCAATTGATCGCTGCTCAGGATATGGCTGATAAACTGGTTATTAAAGCACCAATTAATGGGATTGTAAAAGGGCTCAAGTACAAGAGCGCAGGAGAGGTGATCCGTCCCGCAGAAGTGATCATGGAAATCGTCCCAAGCGGGGAGAAGCTTGTCGTTGAAGCGCAATTGGATCCGAACGATGTCAAAGAAGTGTTTCCGGGCCTTAAAGCAAAAGTCACGATCAATGCGTTCAGTTTTCGCTATACTCCGAACTTTTATGGGAAGGTCCAATATGTATCTCCGGATGCTTTTGTAAATGAAAAGGATGGCCGCCGCTATTATTTAGTCCGTGTATGGGATTTTGATGAGACCTGGCAGGGATTGGAAAATGAAAAAAAATTAACGCCTGGAATGCCTGCAGAGGTCATGATAATCAATGATCAGCGCACAGCGCTGTATTATATTCTCTCTCCCTTGTGGCAAAGCTTCAACAGGGCTTTCGGCGAAAAATTATAAACAAAGATCGATCAACCAAGATACGTGAACGATTCTTCGCAATGATCTCTTAAAATCGTTTTAGTTTCCTATGTCCTGAAAAGGCAGTTTCATGAGGCATTTCTCACGCAAAATCCCCCTTGACGGATAAATATATTTTACTTAATATTGAAATATAAGTAAGGTATACTATACTTATATATACAAAATAGGTAAGGTACGAATGAAAATCCCCAAAGAAGATCTTATCGGAATTCTCTCTCAATTCAATCCTTGGTGGCGAAAGGAAAAAATCCCGGATCTCCCTCCTTGGAAACGAGCGGCATATAATGAGCTATTGACATGGATTGAAAATCCTCCAGCGATGCGAGCTGTGATGTTATCTGGAGCAAGACAGGTAGGAAAGACAACGCTTTTGCTTCAAGCAATCGACAACTTAGTTACCTCGGGTATTTCTCCATCAAATATTCTTTATGTGACATTCGATCATCCTGTTTTGAAACTGGCTGGACTCGAAGCTGTTCTAGAAGCTTGGAGAGATTTAGAACCAAAGAGACCTGGGCCGGAGTATTTGTTTTTAGATGAAGTTCAGTTCATCAAGGATTTTGGTACGTGGGTGAAACATCAAATTGATTTTTTTAAATATCGAAAAATCGTTTTCACTGGATCGGCGATGCCACTTGTGAAAGCAGATCAAGAATCTGGTGTGGGACGATGGCATACATTGCGTATTTCGACACTTTCATTTTACGAGTATCTACAGATTAAAAAAATCTCACTTCCTCAGATTCCTTCCATTACCGTGCTTCATGATCTTTTTCACAATTCGACAGCACAATATCTGCGAATAACTGAGGCTGCTCAAGTACTCGCAGGCCATTTTCATGAATATCTTGCCCGAGGAGGTTTTCCTCAAACAGCTTTAATAGAAAGTATCACACAATCCCAAAGACTACTTAGAGAAGATATTATTGATAAGGTGTTAAAAAGAGATATGACAGCTCTTTTCGGCGTTCGGAGAATCATTGAATTAGAGCAGATGTTTATTTATCTTTGCATGCATGACGGAGGACAACAAGATATAACAACAATATCAAAAGAATTAGGAATAGCCAAACCAACGGTACAAAATTTTATTGATCTCTTCGAATCAGTTCATCTTGTTTTTCGATTACCCCCTTTTGGATATGGCAAAGAAGTCTTGAGAGCAAGATTCAAATATTATCTTGCTGATGCGGCAATTGCTCCTGCTATTTTGATGAAAGGAAAGACTGTGATCGAAGATGCCCATGCTTTAAGCACCTGTGTTGAAACGGCTGTCATGGCACATTTATCATCTCACAGCAGTATAAACCAGGCTCGATTTAGTTATTGGCGAAGTAGTAAAGAAAAGGAAGTAGACTTAGTCATCGAGCTGGAAGGTCAAATTTTACCTTTCGAGGTCAAATATCAATCTCAACCCGTGCAAAGAGATGATGTTTCTGGTTTGATAGATTTATGTCGCGAAAAACCTTCTATCACTTATGGGTATGTGTTGACAAAATTGCCAAATGATACAGGCCCTCTGATAGAGAAAAATGATTCAACTCCGTTGATGAGAATTCCGGCTTCTATTTTTTGCTATTGGCTCGGTGAATCAGAAATTCACCAGAAAAGTATTCTTGTATGAAAAGGCAATTCGGAGTAATGTTTTTTCTGGCGTTCTTAAAAGCTGTATTACCAGAATAAATCGAGAGTTATTTTTGGAGCTCCAGCCCAATTTCACTTTAAGTTTAAAAAGGCTTTAATGTGTTTTATCTGTCTGCTTTCCTTTGCTGCATTTTCTAAACCAAGGGATTTCAAGGTAAAGAGGGACCAAAAAAGTTTAGTGGCTTTCAGTTCGTCTTTCGAATCGGAATCGAGGAGCTCCTGAATACTTTCAAGTGGGAAATCATCAAATGATCGAAAACATTCTGTAAGAATTGCAATGGCTTTATCTTTTTTGCAGTTTCCAATGGTATCTAGGATGCCCTTCTTAATCGCGTCTACTAAAGGCATGATCGCTTGTTTGTTAGTCGAATCTTCCAATGCGCTTTTAAGAAGCTGGGTGGGCTCGTATAACTGCAAGCTTCGCCGGGTTTTTTTTTTGATTTCTTCGGATGAATTAGTGCGCTCGATTTTCCTGGGATTTTGATAATATGAGGCCTTGATTGATCCTACAAGCCATTGGAAAGGGGGTTCCTTTTCACTTTTAGCTGTCTCCTCGATAGCTTCCAAGGTGTATTTTTTCAATTTATTCATGATTTCACGACTAATTTTGGGGACGAAACGGGGGGCTGGAATGACAGGGGGATCGAATAATTTCTCTTGCCACAACTGAGCAAGAAAATCATTAGTAATTAAGACATACACGATAATGAAGACAGATTCCAGTTGCGCTTTGAATGCAGAATCATATTTTTGGGGATCTAATTTAGTCATATAGGTTTTGATAGCCCCCAACAGAGCCCGACTGCTCTGCATACTTCCTACTTGTCTGAAAATATCGAGAGGTATGGTTTCCGATTTAAGCTTTATGCCCATATGCACAATGCATTCGCATTCTTTTTCCTTAATAAATGCGAGTATTTCTTTCCGTATATCCGTCGAGGCCTCTTGCACGAAAATGGAATTACTGTCCGGGATAAGCTCAAACTTAAATAGGGGTAAATTACCTAGCGGTATTGAAGAATCAGGCACAGCAAGAGGAGAGTTTGTCTCTTGAACAAAAAAATAAACATCCTGATCGCTTTTTTCTGAATCGCTAATGTCATCAGTATCTTTGTCGGGATCGGCGGGTAAATCCCTTGTGACAGTAATGGCTTTGATAGTCTTCTTCTGTTTCGTGAATTGCAAGGCGCAAGAGATTGTGTAAGACTGACCGGAAATTTTAATTTTCTTTTCTATAACCTTGCTGGTGGAGCTTAAATCCTTTTTAAGGGGAAAACAATTGAGGATTTTTATTCTAAAAGCCTTTAAATAAGTAATTTTAGTGGCTCTTGTATTTCGTCTGAATGCATGCAAACCTGCCACCATGCCTCTTATATAACTTAAGCCCTTTATATCTTTTAAAAAAGTGAGATCCTTTATAAGAGGCAATTTGTCTAAATCTTTCATCATCAATATATAAGCTGTCTTTAAAGATTTAGAAAAGAAATTGGAGCCTACTTGAGCCACTTTTCTCAGTGTCTTTTCGTCGGAGAGATTCTCTTTCTTTAGAATTTTTCTTATCGGTCCAAATTGATATTTTGTCACGCTATCGATAAAGACTTGACAATCTTCTGATAAATACGCATCGGAATGCAGTTTGCTGATCAATAAGTCCACAGGCGTGGACTCTACAAAACCATATGTCATTTCCAGCAGCAAAGAAAGATCTACATAAAATCGTTTCGCGTCTTCAGTCGTCCAGATGCCTTGTTTTAAAAGAAGCTTGATGCACACTTCAATGGCGTCGATGATCTTTATCACTTTGCTGTCTCTAAGATCATCTTTTTCCAGATCTTCAAGATAATATCGATTCAATTCCATAATGGTCAGAAGCAGGACCTCCATATCAATCGGGATCCGCTTAGAACTGATCCCCTCGACTAGAGAGAAAAACAGAGAGTTCTTAGATATATCTTCGACACTTTTAACTTTTTCCTCTTTGTCACCCTTCAATAATTGGGATTCCAAATCTTCGGTCAGTTGCAGAATTATAGTCTTGAAAAGGAATGTAATATACCCCGGTTCCTTTTGACGACTGCCAATTATTGGCTGCAAAGTGGAAGGCGAACTAAGCAATTCTTTCTTTTCTATCAGTTTTACACCTGCGCTCACTTTTACCTTCCTTGTTGTTGGAGCACATTAAGTGGCGATCCTATTTAGAGCAAGCAAAAGTTAATGGCTAAGGTTATTGCAATCTTAAATCTTGCTATTTCATATTTTAAATGCTACACAATGCCCTTAGATTTTTAAAATTTAAATATGGGTAGTGAAATGTCATTCTCATCCGTTTCTGAAAGCACAAGTAGCACCGAGGAAAAAGTAAGCCCTCTGCAAGAGGGTTCCGAAACAGAAACCTCTCCCAACTTGCACGGTAGAACAATCCAAGTAACAGGCAAAGAAAAAAATCCAATCCGCAGCCTACATAGAGCCCGCTCCAAATCAGAAACGGACTTTGAAAAGGAAGAAAAGGTTGCAGATTTGTCTACAAAGTCAATCAAACGGATTAAACCTCAAAGAGGAAGTGGTTCCAAGCTTAAGGTCACCCATAAATCATCTTCTTCGCCTAGATCCCCTAGACTTCAGGAAGTAACATCTCCTAAACACTCCCCCAAAAGTTGCTCTGAACGGACTCAGCAATTGAGAGATATCTATAAGAATTTGTTCCAACAGAGTGGGGTTCACACACAAATTAGCTCCTGCTATCTGACAATCTCAAGAGCTTTGTCCCACGGAATCTATTATTTTCTAGATGATTCTGGTCGTTTGATCACATTGCAGGACCTGGATAAACTTGTTGTGAAGAAATATGGAGAAACAACTAGCGAATTGCAATCCACGATTCGAAAAGATGTTATAGATTTTTTTGAATGCAATCCACATTTGATACTACCTGAGGACGCCAAAATCATTAAAAATCTTCTAAGAATGAATCTACCAGAATCGTCTCACAAAGAAAGAAAATCCGAAGTTAATGCTGAGCAGCAAATGAAAATAAGAACTTGCCAATCGATTCTTTTGAGATTATACCCGATGTCTAATCCTTATAATGTAGAAAGCATACATAATTCTGAAGCGCTCGATATCAACTTCACAATTGTTTGAAAATATCTCTTATGTTCTTACTTTGAGTTCTTCAATAATGAAGTGGTATCAAAAGATTAGAGTATTGAATTTTTGCCGAACCTGGTTCGAAAGCAATATGTATTTGACTGAAAAAATTGTGCTGCATAAAGAGTTATATCAAATCGTTAATGCAGGTTTGTCTCTCAATCATGAAGAAATCACGAAAAGTTGTCTGGAGCTCGAACAAATTGTGAAAAGTTGGAATCCTGAGACATTTCACATCAAGTGTATTAGCAACCCTTTAAAAATTCAGGACGAATTAAAACATCGGAATAAGTCGGATGCTTTCATAGCAAGTTTAGCCGCTGATTTACGGTTGCTGGCCGCTGAGTCCATCATCTTTCTCTCACCTTTTAATATTTTGGCGGAAGAGAAAGACTCCTCATCGGATTACTATAACCATGTTGTCAATTTTGTGGTCAATACTATAATCAGCTTTGAAGATGAATCACTTGAAAAAAAAATAGAAATGGTGACTTATTTTTTAGAATTTTTCATCGATCTTGCAGTTAACCTTTCCGAGAAAAACGACTTCTTCTCTTCTTTTGCGATTTTTTCTGCGCTCAACCTTGCTGATATATCCTCCTTTTTTAAAGTTTACGATAAAAAAAACAAGTCTACTGAAAATAAAATTATCTTATCCAAGGAATATTCCAAAAAATGGATTTTTTTACAGGATCTGTTTAATTACAATCTTAATTATAAGGCTGTGAATTCAAGGATTCAAGAGTGCGATTTGAAGAAAGATTTTGTTGTACCTATTCCCGCATTATTCAAAACTTGGATGTTTCATAGTTCAACTTTTAATAAAAGTTTAGAAATTAAGTTAAATTTAGTTCAACCTGATACAAAACCTATCGTTAATGTGGAAAAATTCGCTTCGCAAACTAATCAGATTTTGGAAATAAATAAATATTTAAATGAAATTCGAGACAGATTTGTTCGACTGTTAAAAGAAGAAATTATCCATAGCGATATGCGTCAGATTCTAGAAGTTTCCCGAGAATTTAATGAAAAAAAATTAGAAAAATTTGCAAAAGAAATCTTTCCAACTAACTCTGAGAGCATCATAAAGAAATAAAGCTTGTATTTCTAACAGCAAGGAGGTCTTTAATGAGTTCTGAACTAAATATAGTAGGTCCCGTTTCTGAACAGCCTTCATTAACAAACATCAACCCATCGATTGTAAAAAATGGAGTACGCCAACTTGTCGCATTTTTTGATGGCCATGACTTGCTGTTTCGTCCTCGAGTCCCTGCCAATGAGTTATCGTTGCAGCAAACTGCCGAGCAGGTTGGTGCATTGGTCAAGAAAGCCTTTAGAGTATTGGCTTTGCCTTATGAACAGAAAAGCAACCCCATCGCTAAAGAAGCGCAAAAACAATTAATCGAGTGGATAAATAAACACCTGGTGATCATCGATCTCCTAAAAATCCGTAAAATTGAAGCTTCTAACTTTGGAGGTTTTATTGGAAGGGTTCATTCAAGGGCAAGCTTGGATATATTATGTATTGTCGCCGATTTTGCTACTTGGCTCTTTATCTATGATGACATGATTGAAAAATGTCAAAATAAGCAAGACATTGAAATTTTGCATGCACGCACAATAAGGATTCTTAACGGCCACAGGTCCAATGAAACTGATGCGCCCTTAAACCAGGGTCTTTACGATATCTTGCGCAGAATTAACAAAGTTTGCCGCTCAAGCCTCTGGAAACAACGCTTCATCGATGATATCCGCGATTATTGCGAAGGCACCCTATGGGAAATGGCGAATAGGGAGAAAGAAAAAGTTCCTTCTCTTAAGCAATATCAAAAAATGCGGCCTGATACTAGCGGAACAAAAGTGATGTTTGACTTCATTGAATTTGTAGAGGGATTCGTATTGCCCAGAAAGGTTTTTGAAAGCGACTATTTCAAAAAAATTCGGCTTCTTGGAGCAAATCTTGTCAATTGGGAAAATGACCTACTTTCGGCTCCTAAAGAGATTTTGAACCAGGATCTGCACAATCTCGTTTTTGTCCACAAAGAGCATGGCAAAATTAGTTATGATGAAGCAGTTCAACTTACTATTCAAGATCTCAAAGAGGATCTATCTGCGTTTCTGCAACTGGCTGACAACGTTCCCAACTTTGGAGCACACACCGACAATGTAAATAAATATATTAGGGGAGTTAAAGAATGGGTTTACGGACATCATTTTTGGGCCAAAGAATCTCCACGATACATCATTTTTTTTGCCGGCACAGATTAATTAAAATTTAATTTTGCTTTTCAAATTTTATGCTAATGGAGTATAGCTACCACCTTACTTTCATAACAAACATGGAGGCTTACATGGCTCTTACACCAACACCAGGTTTAACAACTGATTTGGCGGGTTCCTCATCAAATTCGTCCAGAACGTTAAAAAGGGATGCGCCCGATATTCGCCCTACAGCAGTATTTGCACAATCTGTTGAGGCGTCTTCACAGAACCCCGGCAGCGTGAGCTCTAGGTTTTCTGAATCGTCCAGTTACTTAGATACTAGAAGCAGGGCTGAAAGCGATGAGACTTCTCAAGCGCTAGACTTAATAGAAAATTTCCATGAGTTCACAATCCCGGATACCGATTCATTGGCAGTAGTTAATTATATTAATCCTCATACGGCTGAAATGCAGCAAAAGGATATAAAGCAGGTTCAGGAGGCAGCTGTAAAGTATCTGAAGTTGATCAAAGAGTATTTTCCGGCAAACGGCATGAGCGATTTGAGTCAAGATCAGTGCCGCCAGTTGCAAATCAAAGAAAACGAATTGATTTCCAGTGTAAAACAATTAAGCCTAGATGCAAGAGTTCAGCGTGAGGAAAAAGATTTTTTGTTGAGCAAGAAAGGAAAGGAAATTTTATTTTTCGTTGAAAGGCAGAATATTCTTTCGAGTACGGCAGCTGTGAAAATTCGCAAATACCTAAATGAAAAAATTGTCTTGGATCCATCGAAACCTCTGAAAGATAAAAAACCCCAAAATTTAATCGACAAGGCATATCTGAAGCTAGTCAGGAAAGCGAATAAAGAATACAAATTTCTCTATCTTATGTTGCTGTACAATGAAGTTCTGAGAATTCTTTGCGCAAAATTGAACGGAGAAGAATCAGTTTTAAAATTGTATAGTAGTTTTGCCTATGAAGAAGAGATAGATAACCTTGTCGAACACATAAAAAAAATTGACGATTCATGCCTCTCTCATATTGCTAAAGAGATTTCAGTGCGCTACATAGAGGGGCCTTTTCAGCATCTTATTTTAGAAAAAGTGGCCGCAACCTATCTGCGCTCTTTAGAGGAATTTCAGGAACAAAAATATTCCTATCAAGATATTGTAAGTGGCTTTTTTAAGGCCTTTAATACTGAAATAAACACCAATCCGGCAGTTGAGTTCGAACGCGCCATCAAGGGGGGGATTATCACCTTTGTCGATAAACATGACAAATCGCTTCTTGAACCATATGAAAGTCCTGTAGTTCCCGAAAAAGAGGAAGCATTGGCGCAGCAATATATGATGCAATGTCAAAAACTAGTAGGAAAAGAGCTCTTTCATGATGACACTGTTGTGCTCAATTTTTCGATGTATCTAAATGAATTCGCTAATACCAAAAGTCCGGCAACCAAAAAAGACGAAACTCCCTTTGAAGCGCAAGCGAGGATTTTTAATGTTCTAGCGATGTTAAAGACAGATATGTCTGCCTTGGGAGATTTTCAAAAATTCATGAACGAAAAACTGACAGCATCGAATAAAAGTTGCATGCGAAAATTACAAAGGAAAAATTTGGATTGTTTGGGGATCATCTATTACTTAATGATATTTTATAGAGCGCCATTCCAAACCTATATCACCGAGCCTACGAAGATTTTACGTTATGTTTATACAAAAATCTTTTCGCAAATAGATAAATCCTCAATTATTGATAATCTTACTGCCTGGAAGGATGATGAAACAAAAAAAATTAAAATCTGGTTTGGCGAACATACCATAAAATTCCAATTTCTCAGAAGGGGATCTATAGGAAAGCCCAGTGCCAATCCGACTGGAATCCTCATTCAAGATCTGAAAATTTTGGTCCCTCGTCCGGGAAGACCACCTATAGAAAATCCAGTTTCTCTCGAATTCTATTATGAAGTTGCAAAAGGCATTACGGAAGATGAACACACGGAATTGAACATCAATTTGGAAAGAATTGCGTTCGTTTTGAAATTGTTGAAGTTTCCACCACTTAAGCAGGTCATAACAAAATAAAAATGAGATCAGGGAGTGCTGTTCCTTGTTGCAGCACTCCAGATTTCTTTTTCCGTCCTTGTGTTTAGGAGGAATCCAATGGTCCCTGAATCTGATCTTAAACCCGGACAATGGATCCTTTTTTTTCACGAAACCCTTTGCCTTCCTCTTGCAATTTCATTGCCTTTTAAAAATATCGGTTTAAAATTAAATGATAAAAATATTGAAACAGAAATAGAAGAATGCTGTTATATTTTGATGAATCAAAGTGGACAATTAGGAGAATATTGCCAGCGAATAAGGATGGTTCATGGTGAAGTTCTTCCTTTTGATCACAAGGTTAAAATCTTAACAAATGAGCAAGCCAAGTTAATTTTAGGACCAAAATACAGTAGACTTGAAATAGCCGCGAAACAATGTATGGGAATTCCATCTGCAAAATTATAGAAAAACGAAGCCTTTTCTAGTCCGGAGCGCCAGCGGAGAGCGATTGACTTATTCAGTCATATAGCGAATCAATTTTGAGGCATATCATGCATTTTTTAGCTGAATCACCCCAGATCATGGAACAATTCAACGTTGAAAAAAAGTCAATCGCTCTCCGCTTCGCTCCGAGCTCAGATTCTCTTTTTCGATACCCATAGCTCCCTCCGGTCGCTATGGGCTCGTGTCAGACGTCCTCCGCTGGCGCTCCGGACTAAGTAAGGACTTTTGTAATTATCTCTAAAGAATACTAGAGACGGGGACAGGGCCGCTCCAAAGTTAATCTTGCTTGGAAATATGCGCTCCCATTTTGATGGCCTCATCTTCAGACATGAACTTCCCATGCTCCGTATTGCCGTACCAACGATCGCCTTCTTTGTGATAGACCATCGATTCCGTATTGACCCAAACCATGCCTTTATGCGGAGGCACTCTAGCAGTTTCGTCACTAGTGGTGGTCTTGGTTGTCTTTGAGGCCGCCTTCGTTTCTGTTGTCACGGGAGTCTTTGAGGTCTTTTTGTGACCGAATTTAATCGCATCCTTGATCTTGTCGACAGTATGTTGAGGAATTCCAGCCTTAACCAGGTCGGCTTCGGTCTTGTATGGGCGACCCTCGATGATCTTCTTGGCATATAGTTCGCCGATGCCTGGCAGCGCCTGAAGTTCCTGTTCAGTTGCGTGATTCACGTCGACCTTGCCGGTTTTCGTAACATGCGTGCCCAAAACTTCCTTTGAGTCTGTTTTTATGTGGGTCTTTGACGTTTTTACGTGGCCGAATTTAATCTCATCCTTAATCTTGTCGACAGTAATTTGAGGAATGCCGGCCTTGATCAGGTCAGCCTCGGTCTTGTATGGGCGGCCGTCGATGATCTTCTTGGCATATACTTCGCCGATGCCTGGCAGCTCTTGAAGTTCCTGTTCGGTGGCGTTATTCACGTCTACCTTGGCGCCCTTTGTAACATGCGTTCCCGTCTCAAAGGCAAACGCCGGCATGACGCCCAATCCGGCCATCAATCCGAAAGCACCAAACAATACAAAAAACATTTTGCAAATCTTATTCATGACTTTTCTTCTCCTTCTATAAAAGTGTTGCCTGGCAAAATCCCAAGCGAAGTGGACGATAATTGCATCAAATTAAAATTATGTATAACATATTATCGTATTTTTCCAAATACAAGTTTATATTGCATAAACTTGTCACCGCTTTCATATTTCGTTAGGTTCTATGAATTACTTTGCTTTGCACTGCTTCATAAGCCCCGGAAGCCAACACCTTTCCCTTAAAATAATCGTGAATTACTTTTTCCTCATTCGCTTTCAAATTCGGATCTGCACCAATTAAAATATGACGATTTATATGCGAAAGCATTGAGTCTTCAAAACAGTAATACTGCTTGATAAAGTTCAGAAAAGCACTCCATTCGTTTTTGAAGGAATTTCGCCGAAGAATTTCAACAAGCTCCTCTGCAACAGTTTCGGGAAGGAGACGACTAGCATCCGCCATTTTATCAAAATAAGCCCCCACACATTTTAGATGTAAATCTTTTGCCACTTGTTGAAGAGCCTCAATCACTTCAATTTTATGTTTCCGCATTTCATAAAATGGGACTTTTCCAGAAGCTAAGCAGTCTGAAAGTGAGCCGTCACCTGTACATCCCAGTACATCGTCGCTTAGTCGCAGAAGATTTTCAAAGTCTGACGAAGGGAGTGGTAAACAATGAATAAGTCTGAGAATTTTATGGGAAGAGGCTCCTGTTTCCATGAGAATTTCGACAGATTGATCCAAGTCCATCGAAACCACTTTTTGGATACCTTGCGCAGCGAGCCACGCGGGATCAAACCGGTAAGCGCGTTCTTTCGATTGCACTGTTGGCAAGATAATGTCAATTGTCCGCGGGTTTGATTTTTCTTTCGCGCATACTAAATTGATAAACAATTTTTGCTGTTGAGGGATTCGATGCAAATATCCCATGTACAAACTATGATGTTTAAAATAGTCGGCGGTTATAGCGGCAGTAGGATGAGATGTGTTCCACAATAAAAGTGGAAGCTTCTCCTCTTTCCAAGGAGTGTTTCCTGTAAAGACTTTTTTTAGAAAAATACCTTCATCAAAAGGGTGTAAACCCATGCTGAACCAATTTCTTTGAAGCGCATTGCCAATCCCTTGAAAGTTTCCCATTTCGGCGAAATACATGGATTTCGTAGAAAAGTCTGGATTGTCAAATGTATTGAATGCCAATGCGATATGAACGATCGCTGAACTTTGTTTCAACTGTGTATATATTGATTCAGCTTCATATTGCAGCTTTTTACGAGTTTCAAGGCGTTGAATTTGTCCGTTGAGGTCGTCAATCATCTCTTCAAGGGATTTGACTGCATAGCCTTTCTTGACACGTATGTCATCGTAACGCCCTCTCCACTCCTCACGCTCTTTGATAAGGTTTTCTTGCACTTGATCAAATGAAAACTTTGCCGAAGCTTCTAAAACAGGTTCCAATATTTGTGCATTCTTATATTCAAAGAAAGAGTGTATGTTTTTAGGGAGAAGAGAATAGTCAGCAGCATTAATGATGGGTAACGTTTGGTCATGCGAATACACAACATGTACATCGACGAGTGGCTGAGTCATTGCATAAAACTTTGCACACTTTAAAAGGGAGTAGTAATCCCCGATGCCATCGGGAAGAATGCGTGAAAGAAAAAACACCGAGTTTGGCGTTGTAACCTTGTGCTTTGCATATATGGATTGGAATAGTCGCCTAAAGACAAAGCGAAGAAGATTGAACTGAGATTTTTCGAGGATTTCTTTTTCTTTGATGTCCCCATGCAATAAAGCATCCCAGTAGGTATTGACTAAACGTAAAAAAAAAGGATTCAAATGTTGAGACAGAAATGGATCATCTAATCCACGCATAATCTTTTCCACCGACTTTCACATTTGCCCATGTACTATCATTGCATCCCTAAGCTGCTGCAATTTGTTTGCAATGATCCTTACTCCTTCATAGACTCTAGGCATTTCCCTCAATTGATTGCAGGAGTAAAACTCTACCGATTCAAGTTTTTGCAAATGCGTCAAATTAGGCAGAGATACCAAATTCCTGCACAACGAAAATACGAGTTTTTTTAAATCGCGACATTCCTCAACAGCGTCTGGATTTTTGATAAAGTCACACCACCGCATTTCCAAGGTCTCCAGGTTTTTTCAATCGGCTTAAATGAGTAAAAGCAAAGTCAGAGATTAAAGCATCTTTCAGAATCAAAACGCGAATATTTGGACAAAAAGTGACCAACGCCTCTATTTGGTCATCTGTGATGTCCTTATACCTGCTTAAATTTGCATATGTAAGTTTTGGACCGAAATTTTTTGCATATTCTAAAGCAGCCCTCAATACCTGACGTTCTCGAATTTCATTCTCATATGCTTCTTTTTCCTCGTCTCTTCCCATCCTCGTCCGAACATTTCGGGTAATTTGCCTCCAACTCTTGTCTACCTTTTCTGTTATTTGATAGAATTTTTCCGCATCCCCTTCCGGAAGATCTTCTCGAATATCCGGACGTGCAATGATTTTAGTATGTACAGCTGTGGGGATTTCTTGAAAATAATTGGTTCCTACAGCGGGAGCTTGCGTCTTTTCTGCAGGAGACTCTTCGCGCTTTCTTTTAGCAGAAGGTTCCTTAATGTCATCCAAGTCCATTGCATCGGGGAAAAATGTGTCTCTCTTAGTTTTGCGGGATGGGGGTTGGGCTGGTATTTTTTCTTGAACCGTTGCTTTTCGCAAATCCTCGGAGCATACTCTTTTTTTTGGAAGTGGATCCAGTCCATCCAAAATCATTTCGTCCGGGAAAGTTTCCTCTCTTTTCTTTTTTCTCGATTGAACGGTTTGAGGGGCCAATGGTAATTGTACCGGAAAATGGATTTGAGGGTTCAAAGCCATGGGTTCATCCATTCTCGTCCATTTTTGGCTTGGCTGTTCGCTTAAATCGTCAAAATCGCGCGCTCTTTTTAAAGAAATTCCAAAGCTCATGTTCTACTCCTCTAGTAAGAAGGATAATATATTCCAAGTCTGTTTTTGTCTATAGAATGAATATTTCACATCTGGTATATTTTTAATTATTTACATATTATTCCGTCGACATATATGAAAAAATTTCTTTTATTCCTGCTATTCCCCATCTATCTTTTTAGTCTGGATATCGTTGAACTCCAGAAAACTATATCTGCCATTCCGCCACGTCCTTTCAAGTACGATCTATCCCCTACACTCTTGCAAGGTAAATCTCGAGATGCTCCAGTATTGTTGTGTTTGCATGGCTATGGAGGCAATGCCTCTATCGGCCAAGTCTTGCATTCCTATAACCTTCCCCATCATATAATCAGCTTCAATTTCCCGGACCATTCCTTGTACGAACGTGCTATCCCCAACAAAAAAACCACCTTTGGAACCATTCAGGAACTACTCCCTTTTCTTTATATAGTAAAAACTCTGATCATCGATTCGAAATTAAATACAATAAATCTATATGGCTTTTCTGCCGGCGGCGCAGCATTGATCAATGGGATCGCTGTTTTAAATGGCAACCTTTATAAACTGGAATTGGAGAGCATCGGCATTTTTTCATCGGAAAGACAACAAATATTACAAGCTATCCAAAAAGGGACGATCATTTTGGATGCACCTCTGAAGTCTATGCGGGAACTTATGCGTAAGAGGAAAGAATCAGGCTCTTTAAGGGATATTGCAAAACGATATGAAACTAACAAATTGGAGCCGATAGATTCTTTGATGATGCTCTCACCTCTGGCACTGGATGTCATTGTCTATTTTGAAGTCCCAGACGAGGCTGTATTGAACGACGACGATGATCTATACGAGCAACGGCTGCGGGAATATAATCGGAAGGGCAAAACCACTTTTATTCGCGGGAGCAGTGGCGGCCATCTTGAGTACCACAAAGAACTTTGGGAAAGAGTTATACCACGCGCGGTATAGATCTCGATCTTGAATATTGCAGATTTTCCATTGTAAATAATCGCATCAGAGATTAGTAATAAAATTAGAGATGCTTCTAATACTTTTCTAGGGGAGTTGCTATGCAAAATATATCTCCTGTAACTGATCAAGCAAACTCATGGAATATTTGCTCCCTCCCTGAAGAAATTCAAGTTCGTATCTTCCAACATCTCTCCCCCACTGAAGTTTGCTCCGCTGCTCGAGTTTGTAAAATGTGGAATGCTATTGCTGAAGATAATTTGATTTGGAAACCGAAAATGTTAGAAACTTGGCCAAAATGCCAAACTTTCACATCAACATGGATGAAGTTGTTCAGAATTAATCGTTTATATCGAAAACCTACTGCCATTTTATTCGACCATAACCACTTTTACATCGGCTACAATAAGTGCCTTCTTCTTTGGGAAAACAGGGCTCCTTATCACCCTATCCCCAGTCCAATAATGGAAACAGATCACAATGCTCCTATTACAGTGATATTGCGCATTGGCTACCTTGCTTCTAATAGACGCATTGTCACAGGTTCTGCCGATGGGATGGTGAAATTATGGAAAGAAGAAGTTCCTGCCGTCGGCTTGGTCGGAAGTCAAAAAGAACTTGTCTGTCATAATACAATCCTCGGTCATGCAGACGCTATTACAGCTATGTTGATTAAGCGTAAATGGATTGTAATAGGATCGGCAGATGCAAAAATAAGCATTTGGGAAAACAATGTAGCAAATGAAGCGATAAATCATTATGATTTTATTAGTAAACATACCGACTCGATTACTGCATTACAAAGCGGGCCAGATTTTTCGAACACTTTAGTCTTTTACAGCGCATCGAAGGATCGAACGATCAATGTATGGAAAGTTTCGGGTGACGAAAAAAATGCGATTTGCCTTCAAACTATTAAAGATCTCGAAGGTTCAATCACATGTTTTGCTTGGTCCGGATTTGATAAATTTATCTATGGCGGAACAACAGACAATAAAATTTTTGTCTGGGAAATCAATTTTGATGGAACACTAAAACAACTTGTAAAAATTGATGCGCACGATCAACAGGTTACGTGCTTGGGCACCATGAGATTTTCTTCCTATTTCCTTAGCGGATCCGATGATGGAAAAATAAAAATTTGGAAAAAAAATCCGGATAAAGAGGAATGGGATTTGTTTCATCAGATTCTCCCCTTTCCATCCGGCATATTACACATAAAAATCATTGAGGTGGATCGTCTACGCAACGCAAAAAAGCTTGTTGTTGTTTGTAAAAATAAAGAGATCCATCTATTCAATTGCGCGCCCCTGCCAACTGTAATACTTCCAATCCAAGTTCTCACATTTAAAGACCGCGAAGAATTTTAAGCTCTGTGCCCTCTGTACTCCCTGTGTTTCATTTTTTTTTAAACACAGAGAGCTTATGGGGTCGCTAATCGCTGCTGGCCGAAACGGTGACCGAAGGATTATCACGATAATCACCGCGGTAGCGGTGTAAGAAATTTAGGAAAGATCTAACTTGGAAAAAGCGGAAATTTCAAAATTGGATCACCATAAATTTCCTCATGCGACGCGCATAGAGAGTGTCTCTCTCTAAAATTTAGGTTATTTGCTAAAAAATCGTATTATAATGTATAATAATGTTGAATTTTAACAAAGGTTTTATTTTATGGAACCTGGATTTATTTATAAAAATTTGCTAAATATTGACCTTATAGAATTTGAAGAATTAGGGAAAATTACGCCCAGTGACAAAACTGATATCACAAAAAGAGATCAATTACAACAACCCTCGGGTAAAAGGCATGTTAGGACAATTTGGCACAATGTGAGTGGTGACAACATTAGTTCGGCCTTAGAAAAATTCCAAGGAACAATTGATAATACGAGAGTTAAGTTACTTGATTTTTCTGTTTTATACAAAAAATTTCAAAAATCTTGTACTTTAGATGAATTAAAAAATTTACAAAAACAGCTTTCGATTGATTTGATCATTTTAAATAACGCTATACAAGCTTTGCGGCATTTATCCAGCACCTATAGCAAAAGAGCAGATATTCTCCCCCTCCTTGAAGAAGATGCTCGATCAGTATCTAATTCGGCTGTGAAACTTCAAAATCTTTTGCTTGATATCTCGAAAACAATCCATGCATTGAATCCTGCAGAAGAAAAAGAAGAGGAATGGGTAATAATTGTTCCTTCTTTATCAGATTGGGTAATGATAGAACAATCTTCGATTCCCGCAGCCGAAAATCTCATTAAAGAGATTGGGAAAAAAATTGATACGGTCGGTCTTTTTCGGGTAGAGGGTTCCACAGAACGGGTGAGTACCTTATTAGCTAAACTTGAAGAAAATCCCAATTTGTCTCTGCAAGATATAGATGTGAGGGACTTAACCACATCATTAAAAAGACTTCTAAAAAATATGAAATTTCTTAGAGGTGATCAAAAGCAATCTTATCTAGCAATAGAATCGCAAACAAAAGAAAAAGATAAAATACAATTATTACGAAAAATTTTTTCCACGTTGTCCTCCGAAAAAAAGTCGGTATTGCAAAACTTTTGTCAATTATGCCTGAACATTTCGAAGCAAAGCGGTATAAATCAAATGACACCACAGAATCTCGCTATTGCTGTTGGGACATCACTTATTGAGGAGGCTGCGGATCCTCTAAAAATTCTAGAAGAAGTTACAAGTTCTCAAATAGCCTTTCAGTTTTTATTGAAAAACTATCGTGCTATTTTAGCATAGTCCAAACACTATTAGGCGCTTCCCCCTTTCATTTGATACTTGCAATTTAGGCATATCTTCGCCTATTTGTCATAAAACAAGCAGGTTCTAAATCAAAAGGAAAGAAAGCCATGAGTCCAAGTGTCATAAAAAAACAAATCGCCATTGTCACAGGCGCCTCCAGCGGTATGGGACTGGGCATAACCCGGGCGCTTCTTGAACATGGCTTCTGCGTTGTCGCCAATTCACGCACAATAAGTAAATCAAAGGAGCTAAAACCCTCCCCAGAATTGATCCTGGTGGATGGTGACATTGGCAAAAAGGAAACGGCAATAAAAGTGGTTGAAGCTGCCGTGAAACAATTTGGCCGCGTTGATCTTCTGGTTAACAACGCTGGCATCTATTTGCCTAAACCTTTCACGGAATATACGCCGGAAGATTTTGAAGCAATGATGAGCACGAATGTGGCCGGATACTTTTTCGTTACTCAGCAGGCGGTGGCGCAAATGCGCAAACAAAAATCAGGACACATCGTAAGTATTGCGACGACATTAGTTGATCAACCCTTGGCCGGAGCGACAATCTCGCTGCAGGTCATCACCAAGTCTACTCTTCCGGCCTTCAGCCGCGCCCTAGCAATGGAATACGTGAAAGACGGGATCAGAGCCAATACGATTTCTCCGGGTGTCGTGGAAACGCCGATGCACGCAAACGACAATCTCGAGTCATTGAAACAGCTTAATCCGCTTCACCGTTTGGTTCAAATCTCGGAAATCGTGGACGCGTTGTTGTATTTGCAATCAGCGCCCGATGTGAATGGCGAAAATATTAGAGTTGATGGAGGAGCACATGCCGGCGCCAAATGGTAAAAAACAGCTGCGGACCCTGTAAGTAAACCAAGAACTGTTTTCTAGTCCGGTGCGCCAACGGAGGACTATATACGCCCTCACGTTGTGCCCAGGCTGAGCTTGCGAAGCCTGGGTCCCAAACGCCCCCACATCCAAGCCCCGGAGGGGCGACACGTTTTTGTCAACGTAGAAATTCGCAATCTAATGCCCCAAATTATCGCCAAGAGCCCAAAGTTTAGTTGGGCTACGTCTGAAAAACGTGTCGCCCCTCCGGGGCTGTGGTGTAGGGGCGTGGGGACCCAGGCTTCGCAAGCTCAGCCTGGGCTAACACGTGAGGGCATATACAGAAAAGAATAAAATTGAACTTTTAGGTAGACTATCTGCAAACGAACAATAGGAGGAAGTCTTACAGAAAACGGAAAGTCCTTCCTTGTTGGACGAACATTTCCTTAGCCTCTTGAACAAGTAGATCCAATTGCGTTTGATCAAGTGTGAAAATCTCCCCAAGCGGTTTTCCTGTTTGCGACACAAGAAAGATCCCAAGGCTGTTTTTTAGCAGCCAGGTTGAATCTCTTTCCTGCAATTGCTTTAGCTCTTCCGAAGAGAACCCCGCCCTAAATAAGATTCGAATAGATTTTGCGTTTTCAAGGAACCAGGCCGCTGCTCCTTCTTCCATCTCTAGAAGATACCCAATGTCTATGTTGGACAAAATAAGTTCATAGATATGCTGAAAATTGTTTATAATCCATTTTCTTTTGGCTTCCGTCAGATTTAACACATCCTTGGCATTCAAACCAGCCTTCAGTAATTGGAGGATGGTTCGTGCATTTTTTATAAGCCAATCTTTCAAATTTTGAGGCAATTCCGATACTTCCTTAGGAGAAATCCCTGACGCATTCAACAATGATAAAGAATGTTCATTCTCTATAATCCATTTCCGCAGTACAGGTGGTAATTGAAGAATATCTTCTATTTGAATGCCCCAATAGCCAAATTTATGAAGCACATTTGCTTTTACAATACACCAATCGCGATCAACAGCTGGCAGGGTAAAAAAATTGGATAAAGTAAGTCCAATCTTCGAGAAAATATCATTTATTTTTGTAATATGCCTCAAGCTTTTAAAACACAATGTTCGATCCGGTGCGGATAAGTCCCTGAGCTGGCACGGTTGCACCCCCTGTTTAATGATCTCAATGACTCCCTCTGTACAGGTAGGGCTTTTCAGCTCATTTTTCATTTCGGGAACTAAATCCAATACCCACCTCACCGGAACTCCATGCCTTTGAAAGGCCCTCAAAGCTGCATGATTTTCTAGAAGGTTTGCGGCAGATGAATCCGAATATTCTTTAAGTTCCTCCAAAGAAATCCCTAGCTCTGCACAAGTGCCATACCCTTCGGCAGAATCTAGGATCCCCCCCCGCTGCCTTCGATCTTGTAATTGTAAAATTGACAAAGGCTTCATCCCTGCAATGGCTAAATTTAGGAAGTGATTTGCATGAGAAACCAAAAAATTCTTATCCGCTGGACTTAACTGCGTAAGATCTGAAGCTGTTATGCCTGCACGGAATAAAATTTGTAACTGTTTCGCATTTTTTATATGCCAATCAATTTCATTAAGCTGCAATCTCATAACTTCGGAAGGTTTATACCCCAGCCGTATCAAAATCATCCAATCTTTGTTGCAAGTCTTATCCCAAAGAACATGATTGCGATAAAAGAGATTTAACCTATCATTTACACTAAGTAGAGGGAAATGCTTGGAACTAACCCTATGTAATGCGCCATATGCCGTAATTCCGATATTGCCGAAGATATTTATATATTTCAAAGTATTGCGCGAAGGGGTTGTGCACATTACATCTGAAAATTGTTCCTCTGTCATCTTCGAAAAGCTCGGAAATGCTATGGTTAGCATCTCTAATGATGGACATAGGTCAAGTATTTCCTTTAATTTAACTGAAGGACTTTTAGTCGTAGATGACACACACCAGGTTGTCGTCAAGGCAGCTAAATTGAGATGGCGCACCGAATTCCCGCAGTGAGATAATAAAACCATTAATTCCTTAGATGAAACTTCATCATCAGCCCTCTCAATATATTCCACCAGTCTCTCTATGGGCATTTTTCGTAGTGCTGTACCATGCCATAATTTATTGACCCAGCAAATAGAGCAAAAATCTGAGCGGGAGAAATCCTGTTTAAGGATTATTTCAAGGACTTCAGGAGGTACTTTATTGAAAGGACCTTCATCTGGAAGTGCGATTAATGCTTCTGAGATTTTCTTTACTTTTTCAGTTAAAGGGTCTGTCTTTTCGCCATTTGTCTCAACTAATGTAGCATGAATCTCTTGAAAAAGGGGGGTATCAACTTTAGAAAAAGAAGCTTCGAGCGCATTGAGACATGTTTTAATTTGATTGATTTGGCTTTGTTTTTCTCTTTCTACATTGAGGAAGCAATCCCAATGTACAAATAGTTTCTTACCGGCAGGGGTTAATGAATCTATATTCATACTTATATTACATGTTAAAAAAGTTTAACCCAATTTATAATTATTTTTCATTTTAAAAGCAACGTCTTATTTTACATTCATTAATGCTGTGCATAAATTCGAAGTTGCTTAAAATCGAAACTTCATGAAACAATGAATCTTTATCACCAGAAATTCGGAGAACCTATATGTGGAAATGGATTTTAGTCACCTGCATAGCCTGTTCAGCCATTCTCGATGCTGAAACTAATGTATTAGCCTTTGCAGGAAGCGCACGTCAAGATTCTGTTAATAAAAAATTAATTAGTGAAGCGGCAGCTACAGCTCGCCAAATGGGAGCCAATGTGACTGTCATTGACCTTAAAGACTTCCAAACTCCTTTCTTTTCCGAAGACATTGAAAGAAATGAAGGCATGCCCGCAAAAGCCAGAAAATTACGTCAGCTGATGATGAAAAGTCAGGTTATTATTATCGCCTCCCCTGAATATAATGGATCCTTGTCAGGATTGCTGAAAAATACAATCGACTGGGCTTCCAGGAATGAAAACGGAGGGCCATCACAAGATGCATTTAAAGGCAAAAAATTTGTGATCATGAGCGCCTCACCGGGTTCCGGAGGCGGCATTAGAGGACTTGAACATCTTAGAACAATCCTGCAAGATATTGGCGGAAACGTACTTCCTCAACAGATTGTAGTTCCCGATGCCTACACGGCCTTTGATGAGCAAGGTAAATTAAAAAACAAGCAATTGAAATTAGACATGCAGCAGGCCCTCCAAAAGGCTCTTAATTAAGACCAGGGCATTCTGTCGCTGCTACCGCAGCTCAATTGTGCAACCCTATGTACCCCACGTTTCGCTCGCTTCGCTCGCTGCACCCGGGGCTCTTCACTTTTGCGGCTACCGCCGCTTTGCGTTAGAATGGCGGTAGCCATTTCGAGAATGTAGCCCGCGTGCAGCAAGCGAAGCGAGCGGAACGTGGGGTTGGTTTTGATTTCCTTCACCCTGTCATTAAGACAACATCTTATATCACAATATTCCCCAATCTGATAAAGTGTCACACATCTATAATCACAAAGAATGGTTCCAGGCTTTTATGTTAAGTTTGTTTTTAATACTTTTTTCTCTTATTCACGACTCTCTACACGCGTACACTGATCCGGGTACAGGCTCGATGATCTGGCAACTGTTAATGGCAGCCGGCTTCGGCCTGTTATTCTATGCCAGACGTATCATCGATTGGGTCAAGTCATTGTGGTCCAAAGATATCTCCATTAAAGATGCTGACAACAAGGAGTAAAACCTGAATGTCCGTTATCGATTTTTGTTCTTTTAGAGATCCTTCCGGTATTGTTCTCAAATATAACGGTCGCATCCTTCGATTGGTTAAAATCGAACAGGAACAGCATCTTCGCAAAATGGTCGAGATTCCTGTCATTCATCAATTGATTAAAAGTAGATCAATACCAGCCACCGACATCCTTCCTGAAAAAGAATTTAAACGGCTGGAAAATGAATTGTCCTCCCTTAGACACGTACAATTCTCAGATTTCGCCCTCTGCCTTGAACATGAAGCCATTCCATTTCCAAGCTATCCCTACGAATGGGCTCCTGAAATGCTGCACTGCGCTGCCGAATTCACCTTAGATATTTGTTTAAAGATCCTAAATCAAAATTTAGGTCTGAAAGACGCAACCCCCTACAACATCCTCTTTAGAGGCACAAATCCTGTCTTTGTCGATTTCCTGTCATTTGAAACGCGAGATCCCACCGATCAAATTTGGACACCCTATGCCCAATTTGTCCGAACATTCTTGCTGCCATTACTCGTAAACCAACAAAACAAAATTCCCCTCAATCAAATTTTCCTCAATAAAGCCGACGGCCTAGAACCAGAAAATGTGTATCAGCTAATGAGCGGTTATAAACTCATCAAACCTAGTGTCTTCACTCTGGTCACCTTGCCAACCCTCTTTTCCCGGTTGCCGCAATCAGATCAAAATGAATCGATGATCTACCAAAGAAAAAAAGCCCCATCAAAGGAGATGGCAAAATTCATTCTTGAACACATTCTAAAAGGGCTGCAAAAACATGTTCGCCGCCTGATGCCCAAACAAAACAAATCCAAATGGACCGATTACTTTCGTAAAGAAGAGAGCTACAGCAAAGATGAGTTCAAAACCAAAGAAAAAATCGTCTTACGTTTATTACAACAGTTAAAACCAAAAAAACTCCTCGATGTCGGTTGCAATACGGGCCATTTTAGCATTCTTGCCGCGCAGAACAATGCGTCCGTTGTGGCCATTGACTCCGACTCTGCAGTTATTGGCACATTATGGCGTGAAGCTCGAAAATCTTCACTCGATATCCTTCCTTTAGTCGTCGAAATTTGCCGTCCCTCTCCCTCAATTGGATGGGACAATGCTGAATATTTATCCTTTATAAAACGCTCAAAAGGTGTTTTCGATACTGTATTAATGCTGGCAGTCATCCATCACATGTCTGTCACCTCCAGAATACCTTTTGAAGCCATTGCAAAAAAGAGCTCAGAACTTACAACTCGTCACCTCATTATAGAATTTGTTTCACCGGAAGATCCCATGTTTCGCAAAATTGTTCGTGGGAGGGATTTACTATATTCTCACCTAACTCAAGACTATTTTGAGAGCGTTTGGACGCGCTATTTCAACCTGCTGTCACGGGAACAAAGTGGAGCTCATCGCCTGATCTACCTCTTTGAGAAAAAAGATGAAAAGTAAAATTTTCTACCAATTATTAATAGCCTTTTCTTTGGCGGCTTTGAGTTTTTTTCCAATATGGTCGACAACATTAGATAGCAAACACTATTACGATTATCCAATTTTTATATACGATCGCGTGTATTCCCTAGTGGTCATTTTTTGGTTGTGCCTATGGACCGGAATAATCACCGTTTTATTAAGAGCAGCTATCAATCCCTACATGCAATCCGTGATGCTCCTCATCAGCGGAATCTGCTTTGTTATCGCCGCAAATGGAATCCGTCTAGAGTTAGGCCTTACAAGAAATGTCGCTGGA
>Ga0206822_1064_pt1 | contig 29388 bp, 22 predicted proteins | sample Alteio_BWOrgCont_83_FD_152913 | JGI IMG/M metagenome (GOLD analysis project Ga0206822, IMG submission 152913) | Enriched cells from forest soil in Barre Woods Harvard Forest LTER site, Petersham, Massachusetts, United States -... | ecosystem: Environmental > Terrestrial > Soil > Temperate forest >... | reverse complement strand
AGAGCATGATGTTATATCGAAAAAATTCATTAGAATAAGAGATGCAGTAAAAGAAAATCTCGATATGATCTTCTCAGAATTTCAAAAAACAGCAGGAAATTCCGGTTTTCAATTTTCTTTTAAACAGGATCAAAATAGCCTTACTATACATTTTGGGTTGGTTCCTACTCAAATAACCAAAAACCAAGAAGCTGCCAAGGAAGAGAAAAAATCTGATTCGATTGACCAGGAAGTAAGACCGGTTTTAGGGAAAAAAGTAAAAAAAGACTAAATTTGAAAAACATCTCTTAAAAAAGAGTGATTGGGGTCAGAGCTGATATTCTGCAATTTGTAATTGCAGAATTGCAGGCCTGACCCCGATCACTGGCAGAGGAAGAATTGCGATAAATAGGAATCGATATCACAAAATTAAATAGTGAAGCCTATATGGAAGGGCTCAAAGACGGAATTTAATAAGGATAGGAAGGCTTTAAAAACAAGAGCGAACTAACTCCACCATCCACATGCAGGGCTGCACCTGTAATGTCAGAAGCTCTAGTACAGGTCAGCCTGGGCGAGTGCGGCTACTTTTAGTTGATAAGCTCCGCCTTTGCTTAGTCCGGAGCGCCAGCGGAGGACGTCTGAAACGAGCCCATAGCGACCGGAGGGAGCTATGGGTACGAGAAAGAAAAGCCGAGCTCGGAGCGCCAGCGGAGAGCGATTGACTTTTTTCAACGTTGATCCACAAATTGATCGCTATATGTCTGAACAAGTCAATCGCTCTCCGCTGGCGCTCCGAGCTCGGATTTTCTTTCTCGTACCCATAGCTCCCTCCGGTCGCTATGGGCTCGTTTCAGACGTCCTCCGCTGGCGCTCCGGACTAAGCAAAGGCGGATGCTTATCAACTAAAAGTAGCCGCACTCGCCTGGGCTAACACGTGAGCGCTCCCAATATTAGTTCGCAACTTTATCTTTCAACCTAATATCAAACACCTCCTACCTATCCTTCGCGTACTCTTCGTTCTCTTCGCGCATCTTCGCGTATATTGCTGTGGCCATGTACTACGCGCGTGTATTGCTGTGGCAATGATCAGCGATCAACCCTAAAAATTGGTTTGCAGCATCAAGATTGGAAAGAAGTTTCGTTTTCTCATGAATTCCTTCGCATTGCCCTCATATAGCCTTTCATTATACTCCTTGGCTGCCAAACCGGCTCCATTGATCCCGCCAAGATACCACCCCAATTCAAGGCTCGTAGTGATCAATCCAGCTGCCGTATCGCCACGTTCGAAGAAATTCCACGCTGCCCAAATGAAGAGCGAATTAATCAACAACGATGTCAATGCCGTTTTTGTTTGACCGACATAGTAATACCCGGCTCCAGGGAGTAGGGCTTGGAATGTTTCTGCTCGCCGTACCGATTTTGCTTCACAGCAATAGTTCCCTAGAAAGTTATTGATTTCGTCTCGGTCCATACGGCTTTCGGCCAGAATACTTATAGCTGGAAAATCAGCTTCTTGTAACGCTGCAGATAACTCTAGCGATTGCACATCTTCCGGATAATTGGCTTTGATGACATTCATTGTATCTTGCGCTTTTTCCTCTTCTCCAATCCTCGAATAGGATTCATACATCATGATCAAAAGATCGTGAAAGGCCGGAAATTCCTTTGTGACACGGCAAAGAGTAGTGGCTTCAAAGGCCTCGACGGCTTCCTGATACTTATAACCGAGGTAGTAGGACTGGACAATCAGGTATTCAAATTGCCATTTTTTATCAGCGAACCTGGGTGGAAGCAAAACAAGGCCTCGTTTACAAGATGTAATGGCTCGATAGTAATCCTGTTCTTTTGAAAAGACATAGGCGATTCTCAGTTCCTTTCCCCAGTCAGTCCTGCACTCTTCAGGATTGAGCGGAGGAAAAGCTGAAGGCTTGCTTTTTAGAAGGCAAGGACTTGGATAAAAAGTGATGTTGGTCTCGAAATCCTCACATGTTTTTTGGCATCCGCAGCAAATGAGAATGAATAGCAAAGAGCAGAAAGATAAACGCATAGATAATCCAAGTTGCTAAATTCAGAAATCAGAATTCGTAATCTGGAGACCAGAATAACATCTTTTAGCTTTTTTGCCTCACTCAAAATGCATTTTTTTGAAACACAGAGAGCACACAAGGTTTTCTCCTTTCTCTGTGCCTCTGTGTTTCAAAAATGCCTTTTGACTGTGGTTATTAGTAGGTGTCGTACGTTTCAAGTACCGGATCCACATCAACGGTCGGGCTTGGTCTAAGATTGAGCCAATCGAATGCTTCCTCTTGTTCAAAGAGCCAATCTTTCTTCTCTTGTCTCTTAAATCTCCAGATATCCTGTTGATGTCTTGTCAGGTTTTGTATTTTTTCTTCGGTATCAATAATTTGAGGTCTAATAAAAATCATTTGATTTGTTTTTGTATCTAGGTAGTCCCTTTCTTTAAAAGCTGCGCCTATGATTGGAATGCCGCCGAGACAAGGTGTCTTGGTATCAATCCGGACAATATTATCGTTTAACATTCCACTTATGATGATAAAATAACCATCAGGCAAATGAATTCGTGTGGTAGTCGTGCTTTTTGTCGTGTTGGGTGGCGGAGCATTATTTGCTAAAGCGGGGGAGACTACTGTAGAAGCAATAATGGCGCTTCTTTCGGTACTGATTTCTAAAGTGATGATATCGCTATTACCCAAAAGTGGGGTCACTCTTAAACGGGTTCCCACATCTCGGAAGTCAAAGTTGCTGGTAATCGTACTACCCTGATCGTTAGCAATTGACTGTGATTTAAAGGCTTCGTTGATTCCCACAAAGATTTCTGCAGGAACGTTATCTTCCGTTATGATTTTTGGATTGAGGATAACGTCGTTATTATTCTTGGTTCTCAAGAAATTCAATAACGCACTCATAGACCTAAATTCAATTCCGAGCGCTGTATTTACTATCTTTTGGCCAATGATTCCATAATCAAAACCTTCCTGGTTCATCAATGCATTATTCAGCAAAGGTGTTCCTGTCCCCAAAGCGCTTGATATACTATTCGTACCTAACAGACCTGTTTCAGGAGTGGTAAAGCCTTGCGCCCCTGCCCAATTTCCTCCTCCAAAACCGGTTCCCCAGTTCACTCCATAATGTAATGAATCAAGAAAGGAGGTTTCAAGAATGAGCATCTCAATGAACACTTGCCTTAACGGCACATCAATTTCTTCAACCAAGTCACGGGCCTTAAGCAATACTTCTTTCTTTCCTGTAAACAAGAGTGAATTGGATGGTTCAAGCCATTGGACATTCTGGATCGTGCGGATGAACTCTTCATCTGGGTGTTCCGTGTTCAAAAGACTTTGTGCAATACTCTGCAAGGATTTTATAATGGTATCTCCTTTTCGGTATTGCAGCTTGAACATATGGAACAAACTCTTTATCTTTGGCCCTAAAGGAAAGATTGCGCTTTCTTCCGGAGTGCGGGAGACTTTACGTAGGATCGATTGCCCTTGCTCCATCATAAAATACCACTGGCCGGTGGTATTCAGCAACCATTGCCCAGAAGGAGGTGGATACGCAGCCTCTTCAGCCTCTCTTTCACCGGGTTTGAAGAACCAAACTCCTTGTTCGTCAATTTGCCAAGTCCCTTTTGGCGGCGCCACTCTGCCCCCCGGTCCTCCAGGACCCTCAGGCCCTTCATTTAGCTGTAAAATCCAATTACCTTGTTTGTCTAGCTGCCAGCCTCCAGGCGGAGCATTTCCCGGGATTTCCCCTCCGGTTGGAGTTTTAGGAGCTTGATAAGGTAAATTATTGATGAATAAGCCGCCAGGAGGTAATTTCCTTGCTTCCTCTTCCCGTAGCATCTGCTCGTTATACTTCAATTCCGTCAAATCAAAAATCTTTGTTGCTTTTTGATTCTGGTCGATGTGTTGAAGGATAGAAAGGGATCGTTCGACAAGATAAGGAGTAGAAACAACAAAGATGCTATTTGAAGCTTCCCAAGGCACCATTGTGAGCTGTTGCCCCTGTGCAATGGGGTTCATGATCTTTAATGCAATTGGAATCAAAGTTTCAATGGCTGTTGTTCTGACAACGTATTGGCCAATGACTAGTCCGCTAGCGGGGGAATCTAGGCTTTTGATCAGTTTAGCGATTTGGGCCACGTTGGTGCTAAGATCAGTGATGATTAAATGGTTTGAGTCTATCAAGACTTCTACCAGGGCAAATTGAGAAGTCAGCGGCTTGATGACAGTAGCCACTTGCGAGGCTTCGGCCGTATTGAGGCGGAAGACCTGGGTGACGATTTCGCTTGTCGCACGTGCATTGGATATGTCGTCGGACACCAATTGCGAGATAGCATTGACTCTGGGGTTTTTATGGATGATAAAGTTGTTGCCTTGCTCCAATAAAGCCAGGTCATGTATGCGAAGCACTTGAAGCAATGCTGTCATGATATTTTCAAAAGATGCAGGCTCTTCAGAAACGATTGTGACATTGAATTGCAAATCAGATTCGTCAAAAACAAAGTTTTTGTTGGTGAGCCGGCTGATGAAGCGGATATATTCAATAATGCTCACATTGTTGAAATTGATCACAATTGATTTTTGATGCTCCCCATTCTCGCCCTCTACTGGCTGCGGCTCAGCTGCGACTTGTTTAGGTTCGGTTGCGTTTTGTTTCGGTGCTTCAGCGGGCTTTGGCGGTTGTTGTTCCAGAAGTGGTTGTTGCGGCGACTGTTGTTGCGGGGGTTTCGGAGTATTAGTCTGATCCGGAGTCTCTGATGCCCTCTTTACTGAAGAGGGTTGTGTGGGGGCATTGGGGTTGCCCGGTATAACCGTTTGATTTGATTGCTGTTGAGGTTGCTGTTGTGTTTGCGACTGTTGTGACGGAATATTTGCGGCAGATGGGGTCGGGGTTGGAGTTAATGTGGAGGTCTGAGTTGTAGCGGAATTTGCAGCTTTGTTTTGTGCCGGTTGCGGGCTATCGATGGGGAATATGAGTTGTCCAGGGGAATGATAGCCGGAGAACTGGGGAGTATTATTGTTGGTTTTGGAGCCGGTTTCAGAGTCATCTGCGAAAAGATCAATGCCTTTGGAAGATTTGGGGGTATGATTATCGACAAAGACCCTATTGTCGTAGTGGATATTCCAGGAATTTTCATCTTTTGGCTCTTGACTGTAACTGCCATCCGTTAGTGATGATTGACACAGGATGAAGCTTGAAAAAATGAAGCTATACTTGAAGACCGACCGATGTGAAAAAATGTTTTTCATGAGGCTCTGTGTTTATTTAAATATTTCGTTAGAGACAAAGTGAGATTCCAAAGGTTTTCTTTATTGCAAACATTGTATTTTTTTTCCACACAAATTGGTATAAGATTTTGTCTTTCGGCGAAAATTTGTAAAGGATATACAGCGGGATAAGGATTATTCTCTTATCAGACAAATCAAAAATATGGATCGCTTGAGCTGCCTTCCGGAGAAAAGTTTAATTTTACGCAATATGTTATCCACCATCGTTTGGGGATTCAAATCCCCAAATTCGACAATTCCTTGCTGAATAAGCTTTTCGAGCGTTTCTTTTTCTTTTGCCTCATCTTCCGGAAAGGAACTGATGGATGCTAATAGCAGCCGGTCTCCCTCTTTTAAACTAAGATTTGCTTCGGTAAACTCAGCCTCTGGCTCTAGTCCCAAGGCTAGGTTTTCGGTTGTGATTTGCTTTGGTGTCTTATTGTTTTCGGATATGAGCCATAAGGTTCCATATCTGCAAGAAATAAAGCGCAGTTTTTTTTCTTTTAGATGAATTGTCAGGCAGCAAAGGGTGAATAGCTGGTTAATCGAATCTTTATGTATAAGTTCATTCAATTTTTGAGTGATCACTTTAGGCGTCTCATTTTCTTTGAATAAGCTGTGCACCATGCCACGAATCATTGCCGTGTAAATGATGCCTTCAGCCCCTCTTGTTGAGGATTCCCCAAGCACTATCGAATAATCGTTCTCGGTTATTTTTAAAAAGTCGCCGTAAGTTCCAGAAAATTCTGTTCCTTTGTAAGAAGCCATGCCGATTTCAACTCCAGGCCATTTTGGCACACAACTGGGAATTAAAATCTCTTGGGCTTGGCGTAGGTTTTCTGATAGCTCACTAAGCTGATCTCCGACTTTTTTTTCTTTTAACATAGTAACTGAATTTGCATAGGAACTAATATCACTAATAAAATCAACGATATCTTGATAGCGGTCTTCAGGTTTAGGCTGCAATGCGCTGCTCAGAATCTTTTGCAGACCTTTAGGCATGAGCGACAAATGAATATGTCCGTAACTAAGCTTTCCTAGAACGAGTTCGTACGCAATAATCCCCAAGGAGTATATGTCTGAAGGGTAGGAAACGTCCTCAGGATGTTCTTGTTGTTCAGGACTCATATAAATCGGGGTCCCGATAGTCCTTTGTCTAGTCGGGGCTTCTGACGCCAAATTGACAACTCCCAAAAGTTGAGCGATGCCGAAATCGATCAATTTGATGCCCCCGGTTTCTGTGATTAGAATGTTTTCAGGTTTAAGGTCGCGATGGATGACTCCATGGGTATGGAGATGGCATATGGCATAAGAGATGTCTAGTATGAATTCTAATGCTCGTTTCAGCGATAATGGATATTGCAGGATATATTGTCGGAGAGAAATACCGAGGACAAATTCCATGGCGATATAGAGGCCTCCTTCCCATTCTCCGTGGCCATACATTTTAACAATATTAGGGTGGTCGGTCATGGAGATGATATCGGCTTCGCGTATAAATCGTTGGACAGCTTCGTTATTTTGAAGAAATTTGGTTTGCAGGACTTTAATGGTGACGGGTTCTTTAGTTTCCGGGTGTGTTCCTAAGTAGAGGACACTCATTCCTCCTTTTTCCAGGAGGCTTTCGATTTTATAGGGTCCGATATAAAGGGGAATTTCGAGGGGTATATTTTCTTCATTCATTTTAAAATCCAGAATTCAGAATGGGCTAAGTAGATCCTGCATTTTTTTAACCACAGAGGCACAGAGATACAGAGAGTGGCAAAGAGAGAAGAAAAATAACTCAACTTATTTTCTATTCTGAATTCTGTATTCTGAATTCTTGTTTTCATTAGCCTTTATCAAGAATACGCACCCCTAAGGAGTCTCCGATTTTTAGCAATTCTCCTCTCCCAATTACACTGCCATTCACCACGAGGTCTACTCCGCTTTCCGGATGCACGTCTAATTCTAGAACGCTGCCGGGTTGAAGCTCGAGAAGCTTTTGCACAGATATTTGTATGCGACCCACTTCGACAATTACTGATAGGGGAATATCGGCGGCGGAGAGTGGTTTTTTCTGTCCAACCGGTTGTTTTTCAATTCCTGATTTTGTTGCCGTTGGCGGAGCTTTTGGGGCTTCTTGAGCTACTTGAGGAGCTTCCTCTTCTATTTCATGCTCTTCGGACCCTTCTTCGAGTTCTTCGTCGAAATCCTCATCGAATTCCTCTTCATTAAATTCTACTTCATCATTAGGATCATTTTTGTTGATCATACCCGACTCTACCTCATGGTACAATGGAGATTCCAGAATTTTTATATTGCCGTCCTTGACTTTTGCACGGAATAGCGGCTTGTTATTTAGTGTGAGCATGACCCGCCCTTTGTCTTCTCCGGCTTCCAGAGAGCAGTGGTCCAGGACGAGGAAGTCGCCAAGTTCAGCGTTTTTCCATTCGTTCCGGCTCAGGGATGTCCTGCCTGCTTCCAGGTGGACAGTGACTTCTATCTTTTCAGCAGTCTTTTTAGAGATATTCGCATTGAGTTTGTGTTGGGCGAATCTTTCTTTCCAAGAAACCCATAGCTCATCAGAGAGGATTATGCGGCAGGGAATCGCAGAATTATCGACTGTAATCGTGAAATCTTGGCAGAGGCTTGCACGGTTTGGCAGGTCTGTTTGATTGAGGATATGGGGGGCGAGCCCTTTTTCGTATTCCAGTTTGTTGAAAATGTTGATGGCTTCGAGGCCAAGGAATTGCAGAAAGGCAGCTTTATATTCAGAATCGATGAGATCTGACGGATCGGATTTTTTTGCAAGGAGAAGCCCTAGGAGTTTGTTTAAATCATTTTCAGTAATAACCCAGCACAAAGTCCCTTGCAGTGGGGCTACATCTAAATGTAGGGCGGTGGGACTGTCGCCTAATCCTTTGTAGAGATCAACCGGTTCGCGTATTTTCCATTCGCCGGGTACGATCTTTAGCGATTCAATTTGAAATACTTTTGCGAAAACAGCACTAAATTGATCCCAGGGGAAAGCGGGTGGGTACCCGAATAGGGGTGCATCACCTTTCTCTAGGAGGGAAAGGGGTGCTTGTTTTAACCATTCATATGGGACGGCAATAGTCATATTAATCCTATATAGCCTAAACTTCAATATACAAGACAAGGGAAAAGTCAGCAACGTGTAAATAGCAATGCGTCGGAATTCAAAATCCAGAATGGGCTAAGTAGATCCTGCATTTATTAACCACAGAGGCACAGAGACACAGAGAAGAGCAGAGAGAGGCTTCAATTCCCTACTCACTTGAAGCCTCTCTTTGCTCTTCTCTGTGTCTCTGTGCCTCTGTGGTTAATAAATGCAGGATCTATTTCTCTTCTTCATCGCGTTGGCGGCGTCCGCCCCCTTCGCCTCGGTCTTCCCGACGTTCACGTTCCCGGTCACGGCTCGGTGCTGCATCCGCGATGACGATTCGTGGTTCATCGTAGGTCGTTGTCGTCAAAATATGGACATTATATCCTTTCCTTTCCAGGTTGGACAGAAGGTCAGCTCGGTTTTGCTGCTGATCCAGGATTTGTTGCGCTGCTTGCGTTAAGTTTTCGAATTTGATGTTCAAGTCTCCTTTAGCACTATCAAAAGATGTGACCACAATGCGCGCGCCATCTAAGATCGGAGGATTCTTAAGCTCGATCGTTGTTTCAGTTTTGCCATCAGTTTTCATAACGGACAATTCTTTTGCCAATTGATCTACGAGAGCTTGAAGGTCGGTTTTTGGGAACGGGACTTCCGTTTTTGCTGCGGAGGCATTGAGAGCGATATTTTCTGAGGTGGGGATACTCAGCGGATTAACATAAGCAAGGTCTGGCTCCTCGCGGGTGCTGAATTGGGTATTGTAGTTGTCCTTTTTGGAAAGATCACTTTTCGGCATAGACTGCGAAAGAACATTTTCTGTGATTTTGGCTTCCGGTAGAATTTCTTTCTGCTTAGGTTGGGGAACATTTTCTGCAGTTGTAAAGGGCTTAGCTGTTTTTTTACTTAGATTACCGAAAAGCTTGTTGGGCGATACAGGTTCTTCTTCGGGGCCTCCTAAAGGATCTGATATAGCGGGTGTAGGCGTCTTTTCTGCAGAAAGATCTTTAGTTAATCCCTTACCTTGTGAAAGCTCGAATATACTTTTTGTTTGCTGTGCAGTTGCTGTTTGCTCTAGAAGAGCGATTTCATCATCCAGCTCATTTTCGGCTTCTTCATCTTTTTCCGAGACTTCGGTATTTTGATCCGGATTCTCATCTTTTTCTAAAATTTTTTTAAAGTCTTTATTGGAACGAGCTGAACCACTAGGTTTTGCCGAACTATCGGGTCGAAAGACCCCGCTTCTGCCTTGGTTAGCTTTTATTGGGATTTCATTCATAATTTACAACTCCTTTTACCGAGCAATATCCGGTAATGATAGATCACTTAATGTTTAGGTTTGCCTCTCAGCCTTTGCTGAATGGCAAAGACAACTGATCCTATATCATCCTGTTCGCGCCCTTCGATGATTTCAAGCTCTTTCCGCATTTCTTTGGTCCAGTCTTTTTTGTGGACCTGCAATTTATCCACTTCTTGACGCTTTATCCTTAATTCATCAATTGCGACTTGCAAAGCTTTCTTTGCAAGATCTACTTGATCTTTTTGTTCTTTGACCTTTTTTTCTTCGATTTTGACCTTTTCTTTGGCCACATTCAAATAATTTTTCATTTGCTGGATCTTATCTGTCGTCGTTCCATGATCCATTTCAGCACGCAATTGAGTCAACTTATCCATTTGGTGCTTCTTAGCTTTATCCCTCTCTGCTTCTCTTTGGGTAAGTTTTTCCTCTTCTTTTTGAAGGGCTACTCTTTTTTCTTGCACAACCTTTTCTTGGTTTTCTACCCGCCTTTGCTTGACCTTGATGATCTGCTCAAGAGGATACTCGATTTGTGCCGTCATGGTTAAGCCTCACTATCTTAATTACTTAAAGATCGATCTGAGCAGCTGCATTGTTTCCTGGAATGAACACTTTTCTTCGACAGCTTGCTTCAGGAACTTGTTGACCTTGTCAATATTGTCGATTGCGAAATCTCCCATTTTATCCGATCCTCGCTTGTATTCCCCGATCTTGATCAACAATTCGTTCTTTTTATAGTTCGCTAAAACCTCCCTTAACTTACTCACTAACATCAAATGCTCTTTCGGCACAATTGACTGCATAACACGGCTGACAGAGGAGAGGATATCAATTGCGGGATAATGGTATTGCCTAGCCAGATCGCTCGAAAGAATAATATGTCCGTCCAAAATGGATCGCACTTCGTCGGCCACCGGTTCATTCATGTCATCGCCGGCAACCAGGATCGTATAAAATGCGGTAATGGATCCTTTTTCCGAGTTTCCTGACCTTTCTAGCAGCTTAGGAAGCGTCGAAAAGACCGAAGGAGTATAACCAGCCCGTGCGGGCGGTTCACCGGCTGCAAGGCCCACTTCCCGCAATGCCCTTGCAAAACGGGTGACGGAATCCATCATCAATATAACATTTTTGCCCTGATCGCGGAAATACTCGGCTATGGCCGTTCCTACATAAGCCGCATTCAATCGCAATTGGGAGGCTTGGTCGGAAGTGGAAATAATTAATACTGAACGAGCTAGACCCTCAGGTCCCAAGTCCCTTTCAATAAAGTCCCTCAATTCCCGACCGCGCTCCCCAATTAAGCTGATGACGTTTACGTCAGCTTGGGCGTTTCTGGCGATCATGCCTAGCAGAGTGGATTTACCACCGCCTGCTGCTGCGAAAATCCCTACACGCTGTCCTCGTCCTGTAGTGAGGATTCCATCGATGGCGCGGACTCCGACAGACATCGGCTCGCTAATCCGTTGCCGTTTTAATGGGTCTGGCGGCGATTGGATGACTGGATAGATTTCATTGACTTCGAGAGGTCCTTTGGTATGGACATCCAAGGGTTCGCCAAGGCCGTTTAATACACGTCCTAGAAGGTTTGGGCCGACTTTGATGTGGAGGGGGAGGTGTGTGGGGATCACTTCTGATGAAGGGCCGATGCCGGTCATTTCTCCGAGGGGAGACAAAAAAACTTCGTCACGTGTAAAACCGACAACTTCAGTTCTTAGGGGTTCGCCATCGCGTTTGACGAGGCAAACTTCACCAATTTTGACTTGGGGAACGATTGCCTTGATCAACATACCCACTGTTTCTGTAATTCGACCATTGACCGTGGTTAGTTGAAGTTCTTCTAGGCTTCCCAGTAATGTATCAAATTGATCATCCATACTCATAAGTAGGAACCTCGCAATGTAGGGGGAATTCAGAGTTCAGAACCCAGAATTCAGAATTCAGAATTTATCTCTCTGTGTCCTCTGTGCCTCTGTGTTTCAAAACACAGGGAAACAGAGAGCACAGAGAAATCGAAAAGGTGATTAACGCCCTTGTCTTCTGAATTCTGAATTCTGTATTCTGAATTCTGTCTTTTTCAGACTTGGACGTTCATGATTGTCTTTGTCGATGATAAGGCTTGGTTCAACAAGTTGGAAAAGAATTCCAGTTCTTGCTGGACAAATCCTACCTTAATCTGAACTGCCAACATCGTCGCTGGGGCTATTTCCTGTCGGTTCAAGTGCATACGGTCGACTTCACTTGCCAGGTTTTCCAATTTATGCTGCCCGTCCGTTAAAAATCCCAGAAAACGTTCGATTGGATTCTTTGACACTGTAGAGGCTTGAGGAGTCTGATATTCGACTCCGGCCTTCGACAGGGCAATTTTCAGATTTTCATCAACATGCGAAAGCTTATTTTTCAATAAGTCTTGCACTGAACTTTTAAGCTCCAAATTTGGAGTGTTCAGTTTTGCCTTAAGCTCATCGATTTGCTTTACGACTTCTTGTGCTTGCGCGACAAGCTCCTGAGGGGAGGCGCGACGAATGAGATCCGCTCTGCGGCTGACGTTCGACACTTCATCCATCAGTGAGTTTTTAGTCGAATCGACTCTGCGTGATTCGGTAGTAGGGCTATTATCCAACATTAAAGAATCGAAATGATCTTTATTTGGAGCGAGCCTTTGTTCCGTATCAGTAGCAAGATCGATGGGGCTAGGTTTCGCACCTTTCGATATTTTTTCAATTTTTTCTATTTTGCCATCTAATGTATCAGCCATGAGTTAAATTCCTTAATTTAATAATATTAATAAGGACTATCATGTTACTTTTCGTCTTTGATAAGTTAATCTGGACGAATTGTAGACAAATTTTATTATTACTTGCCTTTCTTTTCTTCAGTTGAGGTCGAGGCAAAAAATGGAGCTTTTTCTTTTGACAAATCTTTATCCGCCCATTCGAGCGAAATTTTGCCAAGGTTTTTAATGGTGGGATCGGTGCTTTTAATCATTGCTTCCTGAATGAGCTTTTTGCCTTTAGGGCGTTTGGGCTTATTCAAAAGGTAAGTAATGCCTAAAAAAGTTTGGGCTAAATGATTTTCAGGTTCTTTTTTAGTAACCTCTTCAAATATTCGCGAGGCTTCTTTCACTTCCAGCTTGTTCAGGGCGATATACCCTAAACCAATTTGCGGTGCGGTTGATTTGGGGCTCATTACTTGTGCAGCTTGAAATATACGAGTTGCGCTCGTTTCATCCAGCTGTTTTACTGCCACAAAACCGGCTTCAATCAATAGGGCGAAATCTTCTTTAAATTCTGTAATCTTGGTTTCATCCATAAATGAAAGTCATCCTTGTTGCTTCCGATTTTTCCCAGACTCCAATTTTACTATAGGCATTGACCACATGCGTAGCCAATGCCTTTTTCTTCCATAGACAGATTACTACATCTGCTATGAGCCACCTAACATTATCCTTTAATGTTACGTGACATTGAAGTAATTGCAGAATTCGATGCAGCTACAACAGATGTTGACATTTCAGACAACTGTGACAAGTGGTTCATTAACATTTGCATTTCAAACATGTCACCGATACTAATCGCTGAACGTCTATTCTGAATTTCCAGCAGTTTCGCTTTCGCACTGACTGTAGCATTATTTACTATTGCAAATAATCCTTGAACTCCGAATCCCGACTGTGCACCAAGACCCGAAAAATGGGTTTCATTACCAGCCATACTATCCTCCTAAAATTCTCTTTTTTTTGGAATAAGTTGGCGGAGATTCATACTGGAAATTTCATTTCCTAAGTGCGCTCATTATAATGAACACGCTTGTTTCTGAATCACATCAACATTAAATTATTTGTACTCTTTTGAGCACTCTGTCGGGCTGCTATCCGATTAACAAATGTACCTTTTGCCTTTTTTAAGGGCTTTGGGAACATGGGCTCCTAGTTAATACATTACATTTACCGGATGAGCAGCCCAACTAAACGCTCAAACTTATTTTGGCGAAAACCTCGACATCACTTTCAAGAGAGAGGTGTATCCATGCAAAAGGACACCGAACTTATCAAATTCATCTTTATCTTCGCCCCCTCTCAACAACTCCTTAATCTGTTGGATTCTTGACTCTACTCTTTTTTTTATCTCTTGATGCTTTTTTGCAGTTTTTAATTCATGTTCCAAATCGAATACAAACTCTTCAACTTGCTTTTTCTTTTTCTGATCTTCTAATCCAAACATAGTCACCTCGATAATCGTTTCTAATATAACTATTGTCCTTCTATTTTTATTCTACCATAATCGCCTATTTAACACAATAGAATACGTGATAATAGCAATGTAGACGGGAATTCTGAATTCTACTTACTAAAGTCTATCCGGTAGTGCACTCCGTCCTTTTCCAAGAAAATAGCGTTGGCACGAATCTCCTTAATGGTCATACCATCTAACACATCCCCATTAGTGAGAATGCGTCCTTGGACAACCACACTATACGTGTTTCCTCGATGTGAAACCCCAGTTACCTCATACTTATCCGAAATATTGATAATTGATTGTTCCGCCGCCAGATCAACAATGAAATTCTTTACGTTCCTAATACCAGGGATTTTTTTAATCTCTTCTATGTTCTCTTGCAATTCCCCTTTTTTCGCAGGGGGAACTCCGCCTGTCAATGTCAATTCCCCATTGCTCATTTGAACCACAATGTCTCGAAGGCCGGCTGTGTGCAGGATATTCGTTACATTATTTATGACATCCTCTTCAACAACGATTCTCTTTTCTAGCAAGTCTAAATATTGGAAGTTCCCTGTAAGATAATCTGATAGCTGTTCCGCTTGTTTGCGGGTTTGGAGATATCCTGATAGAATAAATTTCCCTGGTGCCGGAGAATGTACGCTGATCCCTTTCCAAATGGGGGTTTTTGCCAGGACTTGGTTGATTTCCTGCCAGACATATTCGTCGATGATCACACCGCTGTCATCAATTTCTTTGACGAATTTCAGTCCTTGAAGGGTATAGAGGAGTTGATTTTTATCTGAAGCGGTCAACACGTGTCCGATCAATTGCACTTTACCGGTCGATTTGTTGAAATAGGTTTTCACGTTAGGAAATGGCTTCATCGCATCATCGAGAGCTTGAGTTGTATCCACCGGCTGCTCCATGACAACCGGTTCGCTTTTAAATAGAGTCGCGGTCCCTAAGCCTACAATAACGAATAATCCGGTTAAGATCCCCATGACGATAAATGCAGCCAAAGCGTTAGCGGATTTCTCATGTTTGACTTCGGGAATTGGCAGGTCTTCTTCTATAGCTACAGGCGCGACTGAGGGAGGTGGAGGAGGAGCTGTTACCGCTTCCGTTTTTTGGGGTTCTTCATTTTGCAGCACTTTGACGATGGAGGGCAGGAGCGGAGAGATAATGGTCTGCATTTCCCCTTCCCGATCATAAACGACAAAAGCTGTTGTCCCCATAGTGGCAACGGCATTTGGGGTTAGCTTCTTTTTAGTTTTTATGGTTTCGCCATCGATCAATGTTCCGTTTCGGCTTTTTAGGTCTTCAATCATCATGCCATCTTGGGCATCAATGGATATGCGGGCATGTTGTCGTGAAACGCTAGTGTCATGGAAAATGATATCGCAGGAATTAGGGTCAGTACCGATGACGTAACTCGAAGAGGCGTGCATGGAAAATTCAGCCCCATTGTTAGGTCCTGCAACAACCTTTAAAAGCCAGCGGCCCGTGTCAATGAGATCAAAATTGATTTCAGCCAAAGACTCTTTATGATTGTCCTCGTCAAAAATGGTGTCGGCGCGAGGTTCTTCTACAGTTTCTTCCTGTTCGTTTTTAACCGTCATCTCTTCTTGAGGATGCGCATTTTGTGATACTTCGTTTTTAGCTGCCATCTCTTCTTGAGATACTTCGTTTTTAGCCGTCATTACTTCTTGAGGATTCCCATTTTGTGATACTTCGTTCTTAGCCGTTATCTCTTCTTGAGGATTCTCATTTTGTGTTACTTCGGGTGCATCTGCCATAAATTGACCCTCCCATCCAGAGAAATAATAAAGATACAACAATCCTAATTGTTATTATACCAAAATGCAATATTTATGCCAAATTGGAATCATTTTTTTAAACACAGAGGGCACAGAGATAAATTCAGCTCTTAGCCGCGGCTTCGTCTCGCCAAAAGTCTACGGCATTAATGAAATCCTCCAAAATATCACGAAAATCCCGATATTCTACCTTATAATCCACTACTCTAGATAACTTCATGAGTACCCCATCTTCGTCTAACCCAAGCACAGCTCCTCGGGTTCCTTGCCCAAATAGGTTCGCTAAGAGCATTTGGGTAAAAAACATCTCCTCTTGGCTTTTGGGAGCAGGACCAATAGTAGCGGCTAGTGAAAAACCTTCCGGTTGCATAGCACTAATGGTGATGGTGACACCTTCCTCGAGAGGAAAATTATATACCCCTGGAACTTTTGCTTCCAATGGTACTTCCAGCTCAAGTTCTTTTGAAAGCTGTTTCATGTGATTATCAAGCACAGTCATAATACACCTCTCTCTTTTTTCCTATACGTAGTACATAGTCAATCGCTCTCCGCTAGCGCTCCGAGCTCTGATTTTTGCCTGGAATACCCATAGCTCCCTTCGGTCGCTATGGGCTAGTTTCAGACGTCCTCCGCTAGCGCTCCGGACTAACAACCTCCTCTGACGCCTCGGACTTACAACCTCCGCGAAAGCAGAGTTCACTATCCTTAGTCCCTAGCAGCCAGTTTACTGTCCTTTGTCTCTAGCAGCTCGTTCACTGTTCTAAGTCCGGAGCGCTAGCGGAGGACGTCTGAAACGAGCCCATAGCGACCGAAGGGAGCTATGGGTATTCGGGGTAAATATTCGAGCTCGGAGCGCTAGCGCAGAGCGATTGACTTTTTGTAACTCAACTTTTTACAAGTTTTGGGGCATAATTGCCTAAAAAAATCAATCGCTCTCCGCTAGCACTCCGAGCTCTATATATAGCGCTCGATTATTATCAATGTCCAGTCAATGAGCCAAAGGCTTTTGAGAGATTATCCATCCAGTTTTGGAACATTTGAATGGCATTGGCAAGTTCGGAATTTGAATCTTTCTGATCGTCTTGGATTTTCTGCAATATGGCATTTAATTGCATCTTCACGTTTTCCATGATCTCTTTTGCAGCATCGAGTTGACCTTTTTCAACCGTATAACCTGCTTGTATCATGCTTGCAGAACCCGTAACTACGTCACCTACTCCTTTCAAAATCTGACTCACAGTGTTAGCCCTGTTCTGTGCTGCTTGTTGACCTGCATTATATCTAGAATTCACTTCTTCATTAAATGCTTCTTGATCAGCGGTTTTGTCCCATTTTTTTTTGTCTATTCCTGTTGTAGCGTCCTTTTCCATCTCATCATCCATTTCACCTTCTATTTCGCTTTTGGATTTTCCACCCGCTCCTAATACGCCTCCAAGGACACCGCCTGCGATGGTTAGTGCTCCGCCTATGATTTGCGACATCCCTTGCGTCTTTTCACTGTTAGCTTGAGTTTGTGCGCTTGCAATGATGTTCGCGGCCATATTTTGTGCCAGGTCCTGAAGTTGCAACATTGTACTACTCCACAAGGATTGATCAGTCTTCTCTCTCAGCTTTTCAAATTGTGTTAGTTTCATCATGACTGTTGCTAAAACGACTGCAACCAATCCGCTTAACCAAAGGTTGCCTTGAAATTTTTTTGCTCCTCCGGGAGAAGCAGCAACAGCTGGATTGGTGACACTGTTTGGAGATAACGTTGGATGGGTTAATTGTTGTACAGCTTGCTGGAGTAGTTTAATCGTTGCAGCATCAGTTGTGGCTTCCTCAGGGTTCGCAATTGGATTATTGTCTATATATGTCTTTTCATCGTCAATTTGTTGCTCGAGTGATTGGATTTGACCCTGAGTATTGGGATCGTTTGTATTTTTTCCAGCTCCTACAAGTTGACCCAGCATAGCTTTGAGAGACGCAAGGTCTGAAGCCGCAATGCCTGAAACGCCCGGACTGCCCGGACCGCCTGTCCCATCTGTACCACCTGTACTATCTGGACTATTAGAAATATTAGTATTAGTAGACATTTCTACCATATAATTTCTCCTTTTTTAAACAGCGGTACTAATCCCCGTATTCAATGTATTGTCATTTGCCTGATCTAAAGAATCATTCACTGAACTCCAAAATCCGTTGATCGATTGCATATCCGTGAGGATGCCGCTTAATGTTGTTCCTGTTAATCCGACACTGGTTTCAAGGGCTCCGATGAAAGAATCATAATCGCCATCTTCCAATGCTATATTCGCTTGCTGCAGGCTTACTCCCAATTGTTCATATCCATCACCAGAAAGGGTGCCATTGAGCAATCCATTGCTCACATAATTGGAAAGATTGTTAATCCCTTGCTGCAATTCAGCACTTAAGGTGTTCATCACAGTCGTCGTTGATGTCGGATTAGTGCCATTTGTTCCGGCTAAGATCAGCACAAGCAAAATGATTGTTGATAAGCTCGAGGTTACATTGCCTTGCACATTATCCGGAGCCCCTATTCCGTCAGTGATCGCTTGTGCGGTGGAAGAGAGATTGCCGCTTTCAGTCAAAAGCAGCAAAGACAATCCATAGGCAAAGTTTATATCGGATCGCGATTCCGGGGTCGGAGGATCAGTCTCCGGGATTCCGGCTCCATTGTACGTGGCGTTTCCATAGACGATAGCTAACGCTAGGCCCACCTCGAGCAATTGGCTCAGGTACGTTTGCGTACCGATATTTGCATTAGGCATATAAGCATCGATCATAAAGTTGGCCAATCCATCGACTAGTGCAGAGTAGGAAGGGCCAAAAATTCCAAGTGCGCTTTCGTTGGTACCTGTCGATTGTGTGGCTAAGGAGAGCCCGATGAGCAAAGGGGCGCTGCCCGGTTGGTCAAGGGATAGTGCAGCAGTAATGACACTCAACGCGTGCAGGTTGGCTCCAAGCAGGAGAAAATCGTTTCCGGCATATAAAGTGTCGAATTCATTGCTCAGGGCAGCTAAGCTAGTTGCTGTTGAAGCGAAAAGCGCTAATCCCTCTTCATTTGTGCTAGGATCTTTGATCAGGCCAACAGCAGATTTTAAGTTATCGATGATTCCTTCATATTGGGTAGAGAAGTTCGATAATGCATTAAAATTGGGATCATTTGCGCCTACCGTTTCTAAATAGGACCAGGCGGAAGTCAGCATGGACTCGCTTTGTTTAACAATCGTATTCATCGCAATGAAGCTGAATACAAGGTTGAAATCGGCGCTAAAAGCGGCCAAACTTTGTTCATTCAGCGGTGCGGCAGCGCCGCTAAGCCAAGTCAAGTTTTGTGCGGTTTGTTGCAATACGTTGTTAAAAATGACAAAATTCGGATTCTGTGATGCACGGGGAAGTTGCAGGTTGGCTAAAAATGCAGCTTGGAAATCCGGTGGTAATAATTGAAGTAAATTATCATAAGTAGAAACCCAAGCATCGCTGGGGCCTGTTTGAGGCCCTCCGGTATTGACTCGCTCACTAAAAAGGGCATTGGGCAAAACAGGCCGATTGGCGCTTGATTGATATCTGAGGGCAGAATAATCCATTTGCAAAAGGGGAATGTCCAACGTGTCGGCTACGACCTTCAAATAAGCTTTTGCAGTATTCGTAGCGGCATTAGTTTCAAGTTCGTATATGGTAGGCTGTATTGGCCCCCCAATACTGCCTCCGCTACCTGATCCGGTGAGTGTCATATCAAGACCCTCCGTTAATTATTTCGGCGATTGTTGCGCCTCTTGATAAAAATTTTGTCTTATAAAATCCCTAAGCCCTATCGACATTTCCTTAACTTTTTCATATTCAGGATTTTTTTCCGAGAGAGCGATTGCTTGTGTAAGGGCGGCGGAAGCACCGGGGTAATTTTGCAGTTGCAAGTGGCATTCGGAGGAATGAAACCAGGGATAGGGGTTTTCTTTATCCAGAAAGGCCGTTGCGGTATAGTACCGGATCGCTTTATCGTATTTGTGCTGCTTATGTAGGCTGGCTGCATATCCGAAGGCGTAGCGAGGGTCTTTGGGTTCCAGGAAGTGAAGATAGTTGAAAGATTCGCCCGCTTCTTTATATTTGCCTGCATTATATTGACTTAAAGCCGTACTATACATCATTTCTGTCTCATTTTTATCAAAGCCAATGGCCTTCCCCGGAGCGGTTCCTTTCGTAAGGATCTGCATAACAGCCTCCATTACCTTCTTTTTGTCCGCGGGTGAACAAGCTCCTAAAAGCTTATCCATTACACCGGTTATAATTTGTTCGAGAGTTGGGTCTACCATAACACTCCTCCTCGGGATTTCCTGTCTAACTTTGCCTTTCTACACCCCTCTGCGTCCTCTGTGATTCAACATCATTTTATGCGCAGGCATTGGCTAATGCGGTCATACAACTGCTATTGCCCTGCCACATTTGCTGTATTTGGCTGCCAACGCTGCTAATCCAAGTCCCTAGTCCATTCAAGAGATCTTGTAATTTTTGAATTAAATTTTTGATCATTGCGATCATTTGATCTACGTTAGTCATATAGGCATCCAATTCCCCTTGAATCAAATCGAGTTGAGCTTGAAGCAACAAATTTTTTCCTTGGTAAATTTCTGAGAGTCCAGATTGTACACTTCCACTGATTGTTTGGTACATATTGAGTATTTTTTCTGCTCTCTGCACTTTTTGGGCAGCGTCCAAATCATCCGTAAAAAATCCGACGAAACTTCTCCCGATACTTTTCAAGTTCTCTGCAACATTTTTGAGGTTTTTCAAGAATTTAACAAACTCCGCCCATCCTTCTTCGAAACCCTTTCTTAACGCATTAAGAACAGTCATGACTGCCTTCTCCAATTCCGGGAAACCAGTTGTAACTTCTTTAGCAATAGCTCTCCCTGCTGATACTAGAGCGGTCTTTAGAGCATCCATTAAATCTCTTAGGATTTGCCTAATTCCGGTTTTGGCTATGTACTTAACTGCCGCCACGAGAGTACTCTTGACGGTATTTACTATATCCAAAAAAACCTCTGATCCCGCACCCAGAGTTGCAACCGAGATTACAATGTCAACAATGACCTGTGCAATAATTTGAACACACATTGTGGCGATTTGCGCGTTAGCAGCCGACACACCACACGCTAAAAAGAAGTTATTTACAAAGTCGCCGTTGCCTAAAAGTACATCCGCAGCAACCATGTACATAGTGAGTGGGCATATCGCCAATAAGATCGTTCCTAAAATGGTGGAAAGTTGACTCGACAATCCTATAGACTCACCCAAGGTTACTAGATCTTGTTCAAGTGCTGTGGTCATGCTGAAATTTGCATTCAATTTGCCTTGTTGTGAAGCTTGGACTAACAGATAAACAGCAGCCGGAGGACAAACGACCATCAGAATTATATTGGCAATCCAATTGAATACTGTATTCACAACAGACATCGTTTGCTGCTTACTGGACTGTTGCCCCTGTAAGGCCTGCTCTTGCGCCAAAGCCGCTTGTTGTTCTTGTATTTCATTCATTTTTTCATCGTATTGGACTTTCGTAAACGCACTATTTAAGTTTGCAGTGCCCATCTGCAGTTGATAAAGGCCATTCTGCAATCCTATAAGGGCATTGTTGATTGTTTTTAAAAAGTTTAGATAGTTCGTCCCATCCGCCGGGCTCATCTGACCGCCGGCAACCGCACTTTTAATTTGTTCCGTCAGGCCATTCATATACTCGTCCGTCGCATCTATAGCATTCTGCGCCGGTGCGAATTCTGGATTCGGAGTACTGGCGGCTAGCAATGAGTTCGCATTCGGAACCCATGTGTTAGGAAGTCCAAAGGCCTCAATTATTTGACTGAGCGTTTGGGTTTGTAGTTGATTTAAGAGTTTTTGCAGAGCCGGAGGGAGGCTGCTTGCTGCTGCTGATGAGGTAAGCGCCTGGCCCAAAGCTTTTATTTGATCCGGTGTGAGGGGCGGATCTTGCGAATTAAGCAGCCCATTAAAAGTTGTTAAGTAAGAAGCATTCAGGTAATTGTTAAATTCGGTGTTATCTATCTGGGGGATGTAACCCGGCGGCATTCCATAGGTGGTCGTCAATTGAGCCAAAATCGGGTTTTCTATTGAAGCTAATAATGCTTGCATATCTGAGGAGCCTGTACTTTCTCCATAATGCATGGAGAGCAACTGATCATATTGAGCCTGTGTAATGGTGCCATTGTTCAATTGCGCTTGCAATGCCTCATTAAATTGGGTATCATAAGCCGTTCCCAATGCTGCTTTGGTGGAGTCTCCATTGTTAGCAATCGGCCAATCAGCCGGACATCCATATTCTTGTTGTATGATGCCGCTTGCATAGGCTTTGGCTGTGTTCAGCGCCGCTAATAAATTAGGCGGCAACAAATCTTCCGCCCCAAGATTCCAAGCCGTCAAAATTTCCTGCCTATCGGCGGCTGATAACGATGTGTTGCTCATCAGAGAACTTTGGATCAAGGCATTCTGGCCAAAACTCATCGCTGCATCATATAATTCCTTGTACGCAGGATTTACATCGCTTAGCTGCACTCCAGTTTGTTGTTCAACTTGGCTTGTGATTTGCCCTGCCATATCTTGCATGGCTTGAGGGAGATCGGCATCCGGATTCAGGATGGCAAATTGGAGCTGTGCTTCTACCTGTTCGCTGGATAGCGGGGGAGACCCAAGCGACAAAAGTTGCTGCGGTGTCAAGTTGGAAATTAGAGTGCCCATTGTACTCAAAAAATTATCGGAAGGCGTCGGAGTCAAATTGGCTGCAGCAGAAGTAAAAGTGGCTTGTGTTTGTGCAGCGACATATTTCCCTAGATTCGCAAGACCGCTCGGATCACTATATGGGGGTGGGAGGGGAACCGGAATACTCGGAAGACCGGGTGAATTGATGTAAACCTGCTGAAAACCATTTGAGGAACCCAAACTGCTAAGCGTAGAAACAGTGCTACTGCCTGTCGGAGTTGTTTTCGTTGTCGAGGGTGCACCGGTAGTAATGTCGAAAGTTAAATTACCACTCCCTGTATTAATATTTAGTGAACTGGTCATAATGTACTACCTCCTTAAGAGGTTAAATGCAATTATATTTCTTTAGGTTTGGCGATTTCCTTCTTTAAACTTTGGAGTGTCATAACGGAGCGGTCTTTCAACTGTTGAAACTCGGGTTTTTCACCCGAACGCTTAATTGCCATTTCTAAAGCAATCATGGCAGACATTTTGTCGCCCATTTGAGTGAAGCAATCAGACGCGTGATAAAAGGGGATGGGGTTGTTTGGATCGGTAATTCCACAAACTGTATACATTTCAATAGCGCTTTTGTACTCTTTCATCATATGAAAGCAAGCCGCTAATCCTAAAGCATATTTTGGATCAGAGGCATTCAGCATGATTAATAAACGAAACAATTGGCTGGCATCTTTATATTTACCGGTATTATAAAGCCGGTAAGCTTGAGCATATATGCCTTCTACCATTTGATCGCTTAAGCCCAGCGCATCTTTAGTCAATACGCCTCTTTTCATGGTTTTGGATGCTAATTGGTCTATATCATTTGGTTTCGTCTTAGCCAATCCTTCACCAATTTCCTGAGCTGCTTTTTTAATATCATGCTGCTCGCTTTTCATGACATCCTCCTTCCTTTAATTTCTCTTCTACGCTTGATAGATCGATGTTAATAACGTGTTCATTTGCTGGATAACGGATGTTGCCATATTCTCTTGCTGGTTCACTGCGTCATTCGACTGGTTGACTGTGGATTGCAATGATTTTGCATCATCGGAAACAAGGTTCTGGTTCGCTTGCGTTTGTGCTGTCAAACCTGAGTTGAATTGGTTCAAAGCATCACGATACGTACCAAAGCCGCTTGCGCTGCTAATACTGTTTGATCCACCGCCATCAGCGCCGCCACCGGCAATAAATGTGGGCATTTGGTTCAAGACATTGGTATACGCTTGTTGCCAGGCTGTCAAAAAATTCAAGCGCTGAGCTTGAGCGGCTGCTACATTTTGAGTAGTCGATATCATTGATGTTAATAGGCTGAAAATCTTAGTCAAAATATTGGTATCCAAATATTTACCTGGATTTAATGAAGTAGAGTCAATCGCTACGCCTCCTTGAACATTGGACATCGGATATAGAGTTTGTCCTAGTTGTGACACGTGTAGAGGTTGACCGGGACCCGCAGTATCTTCGGCAACTACGTAATTTCCACCCGAATCAATCAATTGATACACTTGTTGCGCATTTTCTGTTTGCGGTACTAAAGTCTGGCCAGATGGCAAGGGGGCTGTCGTTCCTGCTACACTTCCGTCACTATTGACAACATTATAGACTGTGTTTCCACTCGCGTCCGTCGTTAATTGTAAAGTTTGGCCGGCTGTTAAAGCTAATGGTGCACCTGGAACTTGAGTAAATGAAGAAATAGCCGTACTGCCTTGCATAACCTGGAATATTTGTTGACCCCCAGGTGTGAAAGCCGGAACTGTAATCGGAGGATTTAATGGCCCTGCTGAGACGCCCGCCCAAATTGATCCCGCATCAACAGTGGCTGGTTGAATAGTTTGACTGGCTGTTAAAACGGGAATTGCATACGGAACGAAAACATTATAATCGCTTGTCCCCGGTGTAAACCCTATAGAACCGGTCGGTACCGGCAAGTCTTGTGGTAATTGTATTGTCATATCTTCTCTCCTTTTTTTTGAGGTTCTCGAGAATGATACGCTGAAGGGAATTGAATTATTGCAGTTTTCGTTAGTAAATGCTCAAAAACCTTCTATTTTTATTATATTATTAAATACAATATATTGTAAATTAAAATCCAAAAAATGTATTATTGGCTTATATTTTTTGACATGCTTTGGAATATTTGAGTAAGAGCAGTTAAAATTGCAGAAGCCGATTGGTAATATTCTTGAAACACGAACAAGTAGTTCTGGACAGCCTGCGTTTGGGCACTATTTAAAGATTCTGCTGCAGTGATAGCTGTTGTCAAGTCATTTTGAATTCCACCTGCGTTGGCTTGCTTTGTACCGGAAGTATTCGAATAGCCATCCAAAACCCAGTGCGAAACGGCAGAGTAACTCGTATTAGAAGGTATTTCATTATATACGGTCTTAAGATTGTGATAGAGAGTTGTGGGGTCTCCGGACTTATTGAGGGTAACGGCACTTAATTGCGCAATAATAGCCGAAATTTGGGCTCTGGTGCTCATAAGTTGAGCTGCAAATGTGATAAATGCCGATTGACCTGCAGAGACTATATTAGTGGTAACTCCGGCTGTTGTCACAGCAAAAGTGGGCGCAATCGGATTTCCAAAGTATGTGCTCGCCGCTTCTTTGTAGATTGCCTGATATCCGTCAGGGGTATTGTAACTTGTTGTGTATGTCTGGAAGGTGTTAAGTGTAAGAGTTGGATCGGGTACGGTTGTAGATAAAAATGAGTTGCCTGTCATCACAGCACCGGATCCTAGACCGAATACTAGGGTGGTGCCTACACCAGTTCCCCCTGCATTATCCCTAGAAATGTTACCGTTGGAAGCAATAGTATAGGTAGCATTTCCAAATGGTGAATTTGTAGTAAAAATTACATCTCCATTCGCAGCTATACTATCAAAAGTAGTTATACTAAAGGCCATTGAAGTGGTGGTAGACACTCCTCCCGAGAACGTAGCACCTATTGCTGACCCGGTACCAATAGTGGCGAGAGTATCAACTGCATATAACGCAGTAGATGCATTGGTAAAATCTGAAAAATCGGAGAAAGTAGAAGATATATTAGATTGACCTGCAATTAAAGATCGCGTAAATGAATAGTCGGTAGCCGTTTGTGTTGTTGTAGCAGTGTTTATAGTAAATTGGGATGTCGCGTTAACCGTTACTCCAGCCGAACCCGGATCCGACGTAGAAACAGTGTCTGTAACTGCTCCATCAAAATAACTCGTTAAGGTAACCGTGGCTGAGGATGCATCTAATGGGAAATTGAATGATTGACTTGACGCTATCGTCACAGCATTGTGCAAAGTTTGTAAAGCACTTAGCGAATTCAATGCGCCTTGCGTGGAAGTCAATGCCTGGTCAAGCGATTGGAGAGCACTGTTCATCACTTGGTTTCCTGTACCGACATACGCTAATTCGATTAAGCCTTGAATATTATGCGTAGCAAGCATCGCCGACGTAACAACAAAAGCAGAAGACACATTCGGGGTGCTGCCTGTAGGGGTGACTGATGTCATATAATCCTCCTTATCGCATTAATGATTTTTGAAGGTTTCTATCAGGCGTGATCCACATGGAATTTGCATTGTCGGAAGAATCGCACTACCCAGAATAAGTTGTCTCCAATTATCCCTTCATTTTCGAATAATCCTTCTAATTATTATTATAATAAAAATACTGTTAAAATACAATTCTAATTTATACTAAAATATCCACACTCGCTAAACCAGTTTTGTTTGCCGGGCCGCTTGATTGCCTTGCATACATAAGTCCCGTTCCCGCAGTGATTAAAAATGTATTAGCGGGATCCCTAAGTCTTGACGCAAATGTCGATAAATCAGTGCTCGGTTTTAGAAAATCTCTAAAGGAATCGTCTACAACTTGGGCAGCATTTGCGTTAAATGTTGAATACAATGCCGCTACAGCAGATTGCAGTCGGCTGCTAGCCGAATTGACGTTCTGTACTTCTTCCGTAGCAGCTTGTCCGGAAGTCGGCGTACCGTAAATCGCCGTTGCAATACCATTGGCAACGTTCAATGCTTGTTGAGCGCCTAAACTCGGTTGCAGAGAGCTTGCAATCCCAGCGGTCAGATTCTCCGTCAATGCCGCACCTGTCAATCTTACCGATCCGGTTGCAGCTAAGGCCGCGGAGCTGGAAATGGTAGGTCCGAAGCCCAACGTTTGCAATTGACTTTGAAGGTTCTCCTGAAAGATAAGCTGCGATGTATAGGCGTGTGTGGGCACGCCGGCTACTGCCGCCGCTGCAGCGTTTGCAGCCGTTTCTTGGTCGATTCCCTGACTAATAAGTGATTGATTTAACGCGTGTTCCGCAATGCTCTGGGTGATTTGAGAGTGTGTAATTTGCAATTGGGCATCGGCGTAGACCTGATTTGCTGCAGATAGTGCTGCTTGTTGGGTAAGTCCCTGCGAGACCAATTGATTGACCAATTCGGTTTGATACGAACTTGCCGAGAAATTATTCTGCTGGCTTGTGTAAGCAAGTTGTGCGGCGTTTTGGTAACCTAAGCTTGTCGCCGCCGAAAGAATTTGCTGGTAGTTGAGGCTAGCGGATAAATTATTGCTTGCGAGTTCTGTGCTAGAAGTCTCTGCGGCCGTATTTGCAGCGCTGGCGGCAGTTGAACTGTTCAGCCCTGCCGTAATAAAAGCCTGATTTACAGTATTGGCGACGAGTTGACTGGACGTGGTCTGACTTGCCCCCGGCTGTAAAGCATTTGCATTGGTCGGGTTGTTATTTAAGTTTCCAAGGACTTGCGGGATCAATTCCGGTATTCCAAGGGCTGTTGAGGTTTGCAACAGTGCAGTTTGCAGAATTCCCAATTGCAATCCTGCTGTCACGCCTCCTTCAACCTGAGCAATTTGAGCGGGAGTCAAGCCGCTGCTGGCAAGAATGGAATTCACACCGGATGGCAAAATGTCACTGGCAGATAATTGAATAATTTGATTCAAATAGGCAAGCGACAGGACTGCCGCGACTCCTGGACCTCCCGACGTGAGAATATCCGGGTTCCCACCAAGCTGTTGTAACGCCGGAAGTGTAGAGAAGGCGGCTGCATTCGTTAAAAGATTCAAACCGAAGTTTTGAATGGCATTAGCTGCAGCTTGAGAGATTCGTGTGTTTAGAAAAGTTCTCATGCCCGCTATCACACCGGCTGTATAGATGGATTGCATCGAGTTATTGCTTAGGCCTACCGAAAGAGATAACAAAGACGGTCCCTGGCCGGAGCCGGATACAGGTGTAGCTACAGGAGGGGCGTTTTCGATAAATCCCTTAAGGGTAGGGTTTTTCCTGGGTTGCAAAACGAAAGCTAAAAATACTCGTTGCGTTTGCAGAAAGTTCAGTGCCGCAGCTAAAGTTTTAAAATCAGAGAATTCCGCTTCTATTGCAGGCGTAACAAAAGCTGAGAAAAAAAAGTCTGGATTTTGAGAAGTTGTTGATCCCACTGGCGTTATCGGAATTAGGTATGGCACAGTTGTAGGAAAATTAGCTGCTGAAGCAGGTAAGGGCTGTCCTACGGTAGCCGTGGGAGGAGTCGGCGCCGATATTAGTAGTGAGGATTGAGTCGGTACCGGTATTGCAGTTTGAAGCGGAATAAGAGGGGTGACAGGTGGATTTTGTGCGAGTCTAGCCTGATTGAATGTATTAATTTGGCTGTTTATTCCAGGCAAAAGGTTATTATTAAAATTATTTATAGAAGCGATGTAACCTGGAATTGGAGATGAATTGCTGCCTAGTAATGCATTAATACCGTTGATACTTGCCTCAGCACGAGCGATGGCATTATTGTAAGCAGTGACCGCTGATTGGTCAAAATTGGAATTTTGATAGGTTGTGATGGCCTGATTAATAGCTTTATAGTCTCCCTGTACAGCGGAAAGCAATGCGTTATAGTCGAGGGCGCTACTTCCATTATCAATGGCATCGTAATCAGATGCAACCTGTGTAAAAAAAGTGGATTCTGCGGGAGAAATTGGAGCAATATCAAGGGATACATCTATAGATGCCGTAGCCTGAGGTAATGCAGCAAAAGCGCTCGATGGAGGAGGCGATGCGCCTGTCCCATCAAGTATTGGGGCGCTAGATGGGGGGGCTACAGGGGTCTGCAATGGAATTTGATCAGGGATCCCCAGAATAGCTCTAGTGGCATTAAGCTGAGCAATGGTTGTGTTGTTATTTGCGATCTGTGCGTTTAATGTATTTGCTGCAGTGTTTAAAGCTTGTAGGTCCAGGTTAAGGTTATTTTGAGTATTAGTCACAGAAGCACTATCAGCAGCGACATCTGCATTATATTGGGTTTGTGTTATATTACCGGCCTGAAATGAGGCATAATACCCATTCAATTGATTTTGTAGTCCCTGTGCGAGTGCAAGTTCACTATTGTAGCTTGATAGAAGAGAATTGTAAGGTGCCAACTGAGACTCTTGAGTGGTATACAAAGTACTTTCTGAAGCAATCTCCTGGGTTAATTCTGCACTCGCTTTGCCGAGGGCAATAGCCTCTGCGATCTGTGATTCCCAATAAGGGTTATTAAGAACTAAAGATTGCTGTTGGCTAGTATAGAGTGATTGTTCGCTTGAATTAATTGCGCTGCCAATTTCACTTGCAAATGCGAGGAGACTTATAGGAGGATCTGCCAATAAAGGTGTGGCTGAAGATGTCGGAGTAGTTAATTGAAGTGTAACATCGCCATCCGGTTGTACGGGTGATATGCTTGTGATCGTGTCAATTTGACCGCCTTCAACAAATGTACCCCCGACCTGTAATCCTGCTGCTTGTGACGCTGGGATTTGGACACTAATCGAATCTAAATTACTAGTCATTGGTAACTCCTTTGCGTTATTGTTATTACAAAGGTGTAAATTTATTGGAGAAACAGTTTTTGTAGTTATTAAGTAGTAATAAATTTCTCCATAATCTTATTATAACA
>Ga0206822_1062_pt1 | contig 29542 bp, 21 predicted proteins | sample Alteio_BWOrgCont_83_FD_152913 | JGI IMG/M metagenome (GOLD analysis project Ga0206822, IMG submission 152913) | Enriched cells from forest soil in Barre Woods Harvard Forest LTER site, Petersham, Massachusetts, United States -... | ecosystem: Environmental > Terrestrial > Soil > Temperate forest >... | reverse complement strand
CCAATGGGTTGGGTTATGCGCGGATCCCCGGGATGTTCGGCAAGGAGCAGGCAGAAGGCTGGAAAAGGACGACAGATGCCGTGCATAAAAAGGGTGGGAGGATCTTTGTACAGTTGATGCATACGGGACGGATCAGTCATGCGCTGAATATGCCCGCCGGGTCACGCATCATTGCTCCCTCTGCGGTACAGGCGGTGGGACAAATGTGGACAGACCAAAAGCAGCTGCAGGATTTTCCGGTGCCGGAGGCGATGAATGCGGATGACCTGGTGCGGACGAGGGCGGAATATGTGGCGTCGGCCAAAAATGCTTTGGAGGCGGGCTTCGACGGGGTGGAGCTTCATGGCGCCAATGGGTATTTGCTGGAACAATTCCTTTCGCCGTTCAGCAATGTGCGGAAGGATAGTTACGGCGGCAATATGGAGAACCGGTGCAGGTTTGTGATCGAAGTGGCGGCGGCGGTGGCCGATGCCATCGGAAAGGACAGAACAGGGATGCGGCTATCGCCCTATGGAGTGGTTAACGATATGGCGCAGTACCGGGAAATCGATGCGACCTATAGCTATTTGTCGGGGCAATTGAACAGGCTGGGCATCGCCTATATCCATATTGTAGATCATTCTTCGATGGGAGGTCCGGAGGTTCCCCTGCTGATCAAGGATCTGATCCGGGAGGGATTTAGAAGTACTATAATTTTAAGCGGAGGATATGACAAGTCGAATGCGGAAACGGATATCGAGCTGGGGTTGGCCGGACTGGTTGCGTTTGGCCGCCCGTTTATCAATAATCCGGACCTGGTGGAGCGGATGAGGCATGATTGGCCGTTGTCTGAGGACCTGCGACAGGTATTCTTTTACACGGAGGGCGAAGTGGGCTATACGGATTATCCGGCCTACAAAGAGAGGCCTGTGGGCGTGTAATAAGCGATTAGTATGTTCATAGATCCTCTAACAGGGATCTTCTTTTTTTCTTCAGCTTTTTGTAAAAGGAAGGCGTATTCCCGGTGATCTTTTTGAATTGCGTAGAAAGGTGGGCGACGCTGCTGTAGTGCATCTTGAAAGCTATCTCGGTGAGGGTAAGCTCATCGTAGATAAGCAATTCTTTGATCCGCTCGATCTTGTGCTCGATGTAGAATCGCTCGATCGTATGGCCTTTTGTTTCGGAAAATATATTGGCCAGGTACGTGTAGTTATGATTTAAATGCTGACTTAAGTAAACGGATAGCTTGACTGTCAAGGGCTCTTCGGAATAATGGACCAATTCAATGATCGCCTTTTTTATTCTTTCGACGAGGATGGCTTTCCGGTCATCCATTAATTCAAGGCCTGACTTTGAGAGAGCGATGCGGATCTGATCACGTTGCTCGATGGAGATGTCTTCTATAATTTCGGCTTGTCCGAGCTCAACACTGGAAAAGTGTAACCCAATATTGGTTAGCTCGGCCTTCACCACCATTTTGCAGCGGATGCAGACCATGTTTTTTATGTAGATTGTCAATGAACTTGCCTTTTTGCAGGCATCTATAAGGTACGATCTTTTACTGGTTATTCCCTGTATTGATTGCTTGTTGGCAATATCTTCACATATGGTTTTGGATAAGTGTGAATACCATAATCTTTTCTCTTAAAGATGTAATGATCGTTGTGCCGGATTGTACCAATATTGGCAAATGAAGGACATGAATACCAAGGCATATCTCGTGGGCGCTGGAATCGCCTCCCTGGCCAGTGCCGCCTATTTGATCATGCATAGCGAAATTCCTCCCGGTAATATTTGCATCCTTGAAGAGTCCGGCCTGGTTGGAGGGAGCATGGATGCCCATGGGTCTCCCGATGTGGGCTATGCAATGCGGGGAGGGCGGATGTTTGATGAGGAAGCTTACTCCTGTACCTATGATCTTCTGGCCCTGATCCCGGGGACGAATGATCCGTCGAGGTCGGTGAAGGAAGAGATGTTTGATTTTAATGAGCGGATCAGGAGTCATTCGAATTGCAGACTCGTAGAAGGCGGAAAAAAAGTGGACGTGTCCAACATGGGTTTCAGCATGCGCGACCGCGTAGATTTGATCAGGTTGATGCTAGCCTCCGAGGAGTCCCTGGGTGTGTCCGCGATCTGGGATCATTTTGAGCCGGCTTTCTTTACCACCAATTTCTGGTTTATGTGGTGTACCACTTTCGCCTTTCAGCCCTGGCATAGCGCCATCGAATTCAAGCGTTACCTGTTGCGGTTCATCCAGGAGTTGCCGCGCATCGCCACGCTGGCAGGAGTGCGCAGGACTCCTTATAACCAATATGATTCGATAATCGTGCCGCTGGTAGCGTGGCTAAAGGGGAAAGGGGTACATTTTTTACTGAATGCCCGGGTGACGAACCTGCTATTCTCGACGCATGCGACCCCAAAAAGGGTGGAATGCATCGTATATACACAGCAAGGAGAGCGCAGCGAGATACCCGTGGGTGAGGACGACCTCGTATTCGTTACATTGGGATCGATGACGGAGGGTTCTAGTTTCGGATCCATGACGGCTGCCCCCCTGCTTAACTTGAAAAGGGAAGGCGGGGCGTGGAGTTTATGGGAGACGATCGCGCAAAATAGATGCGAATTCGGCCGTCCGCAGACCTTTGACGACAACATACCGCAATCGTCATGGGAATCCTTCACCATAACGTTTCATGATCCTACGTTCTTCCGCCTGATGGAAGCCTTTACCGGGAACGTGGCGGGGACCGGAGGACTGGTGACGTTCAAAGATTCGAACTGGCTGATGTCCCTGGTGCTTCCGGCTCAGCCTCATTTTATCGATCAACCGGCGAGTGTCCAGGTTTGTTGGGGGTACGGGCTTTTCCCTGACAGGGTGGGGAATTTCGTCGGTAAAAAGATGTCGGACTGTAATGGAGAGGAGATACTAAGAGAGCTATTGGGGCATTGCAGATTCGAGGACAACCTGCATACTATAGTAAGAACCAGCATTTGTATCCCCTGTATGTTGCCTTTTATAACCAGTCAATTCTTAATTCGGGGCAAGACGGACCGGCCACCTGTGATACCAAATGACTCCAAAAATCTCGCTTTCGTCGGACAATTTTGCGAGATAGCGGACGATGTGGTCTTTACGGTGGAGTATTCGATCCGGAGTGCACAGACCGCTGTGTTCGCTTTACTGAAATTGGATAAAAAAGTCTCTCCCATTTATAAGGGTCAGCATGACAGCCGGGTGTTATTCGATTCCGTTAAGGCGTTGTTTAGTTAGCGGATCGTTACGAGACTGGCGGATCAGCGGCGTGAGAAATATTCGCGCACGAATTCATGTTGCTTGTTTTGGGACATTTTTTCGGCGTCTTTGATCTCGAGGCTGATCTTTTCAAATTGGTGGTCGGCTTTCAGCGCCGTGACTAATTCGGACTTGGCATCGGTAGGACCGAAGACCAGGACGTTCTCGTAATTCTTGATCACGTCGCCAATTTTTTTGTAAAATTCCGAAGACTGTTGCTGCGGCCTGCTGTGCAGGATATTTGTGGTGATCGGAACGGTAGTGAATTCCATTAAATGGGCATTGGTGCGATCCATCCAGATGGCCAGTTTTTTTGCTGTTGTCATTAGTTGATGATTTTAGGTAGAAGATCTTTTTTTAACTCGGATTCTTTGAGCTTGCTATCGAGCCCATCGTTTTTGAGATCGGTACGGATGAGGAAGAACAGGCTCATATAGATGTTGGCTATCCAGATCAGGGAAAAACCGGAAACAAGATAACCGCGCCAATCGGTGTACAGCAGCTGGTAGCGGGTAATGAGGAGCCATAGTGCAGTTACATAAAAGCTGAAGCAATACTCGCAGGTGAAGAGATAGAAGAATTTCCGGTGCAACAGAGTCTTTCCGGAAAGGCTTTGTCTTTTGCAGTAGTCTCTGGGTTCGGAAAAGACCTCTTCGTGGGTCACTGTCCAGGCGATGCAGGCGACAGGAATAGCAAGGACGAAAAGCCAATAGACCGGTTGAAGAATACTCATGACTGATAAATAGCAATATCCCTGCCAGAAGAAGCCGGCGGTATGTTGATCATGCTGTACATGTGAGTTATACTATTGTCGCGCGGTCGAGACGCCGGTCGAATGTGAATATTGCAATTTTTAGTCAGAAGGATGTAACGCTTTTGAGCGGGTATCATCTCACCTTTGCGGAGGAACGGAAATGTCGTTTAAAGCAATTTCCCTATGTCGGAATTACACAATGGAATAGATAAGAAGGAACTTTCCGCCAACCTGTTCCCGGTGGTTGGCGTAGGTGCGTCTGCCGGGGGGCTGGAGGCCTTTAAGAGACTTGTGAGGGCGATCCCGGAACGGTCGGGCATTGCTTATATTTTAGTACAGCACCTGGAGCCTTCGCATGAGAGTATGCTGGTAGACATATTGCAAAAAGTCACTCGAATACCTGTGCAGGAGATCACCAATAACATTCGCGTGGAACCTGACCATTTGTACGTCATTCCTTCCAACAAGTTGTTGATGGCCAACGATGGCCGCCTGGAATTGAGTCCCCGGGCTCCTAATAGGTCGAAAAACATGCCGATCGACCTCTTCTTTAGCTCGCTGGCCGAAGTTCATCGGGATCGGGCGATCGGCGTGGTCTTATCCGGGATGGCAACGGACGGGACGCTGGGGTTGAAGGCTATTAAGGAACATGGAGGGACTACCTTCGCCCAGGATCAGCAATCGGCTGCTTTTGACGGAATGCCGCAGAGCGCTATCGATGCGGGAGTCGTTGATTTTATCGTTGCACCGGAAGACATCCCTTTGCAGTTGGGAAAAATGTTCAACCTTCAGGAGAACGGTATCAGCCGTCAGGATGGCGCTTTAAATACATCGAAGGACGATGCATTCGGGGAGTTACTGAGCCTGGTGCGGACAAGAAAAGGCGCAGACTTTACCTATTATAAGCAATCGACTGTCCGGAGGCGTATCCTCCGCCGGATGGTGTTGAACAAGATCGGAAATGTTTTAGATTACCTGAGCTATTTTAAGACGAATGCATTGGAGCAGGATGCCTTATATCAGGATATGCTGATCCCTGTGACGGGGTTTTTCCGTGACCCGAAGACCTATGAAGCGGTTGCCACAAGTGTTTTCCCCAAACTGATAGAGGGCAAAAAAAGCGGTGATCTTTTGCGCATGTGGGTTGTCGGCTGTTCGACGGGAGAAGAGGCCTATTCGATGGCGATAAGTCTGAACGAATACCTGGGAGATAAGATTGGAGAGTATAAGGTGCAGATCTTTGCCACAGATATTTCGGAAAGGTCATTGACAAAGGCAAGAAGCGGCGTTTATTCCAAAAAGGAAATGGGCGGATTGAATACGGACCTCCAGGATAGGTATTTCCTCAAGTCGGATAACGGTTACCGGATCAGGAAGTCTATCAGGGAAACTTGTGTATTTGCAGACCATAATTTCTTAAAGGACCCTCCGTTTGCAAAAATGGATATCGTGAGTTGCAGGAATGTCCTTATCTATATGGAAACATTTCTGCAAAAGAGGGCGTTGACGACCTTTCATTACGCATTGAATGAGGATGGGTATTTGTTGTTGGGGCACTCGGAGACGACGGCGCCGGCATCGGATCTATTCACCCCCTTTGACAAGGGAAATAAGATATATCTGAGAAGATCGATCCCCGGCAGCTTTTTGCATTTGGATGCTCAACGGATCGGAAGCAGGTTTAAGGACATTGGAATGACCCTGAAAAAAGAGTCCGGGCCTGATGACTTTCAAAAGAGCGCAGATGATCTGATCCTGTCGAATTTTAATCCTCCCGGGGTGGTAGTGAATGGTCAGATGGAGACGATGCAAATCCGCGGATCCACGGGCGCCTGGCTGGAGCCCTCGCCGGGAAAACCGAGCCTTAACATACTGAAAATGGTCAAGGGGGGGCTGGCCTTTGAGCTTCGGAACGCGTTGCACAAGGCAAAAGCAACTGGTTTGCCCGTGATCAAAGAAAGAATTCTCCTGTCCTCTACAGGCGAAAAACAACTGGTAACGATAGAGGTCAGGCCGCTGGTGAATACGGAAGAACCTTATTACCTGGTGCTTTTCCGGGATGCGGCGGTCGCGACGGACGACACGGCTGGTTCGGACGTAGCCGAAACAACGAATATAGATGAAACGGAAAGCTCGCATAGTCAGCGATTGGAAAAAGAATTAGCGCAGTTACGGGAAGATATGAGGATCGTCACGCAGGATCAGGAAGCTGCCAATGAGGAATTGCAGCGTGCCAATGAGGAATTATTGTCCGGCAGCGAAGAGCTTCAGAGCCTGAACGAGGAGCTGGAGACATCGAAGGAGGAGATCCAAAGTACGAATGAGGAACTGACAACACTCAACCAGGAGCTTTTCGACAGGAATGAACAATTGAATTTATCACGGATATATGCTGAATCTATCGTGGCAACCATTGGAGAATCGCTTATTATCCTGGATAACGAGAGGCGGGTTAAAACCGCAAACCGTTCTTATTATGAAAAGTTCCGCTCATCGCAAGACAAGACGGAAGGGAAGTCTTTTTATTTACTGGGAAACGGGCAGTGGGATATTCCGGCGATAAGATCTATACTCGATCATAGCCTGCCGTCTAACGGGCACATAGCGGATGTAGAGATCAACTATCTGTTCGAAGACGCCGGAGAAAGGATATTGTTGTTGAACGCGTGCGGGATCGCGCAAAAAGATAATTCAGAGTCATTGATCTTATTGGCTATCAGGGATGTTACGGATACCCGGCGCCGGGAAGAAGATCTGCTTTCATTTTCACGGGAACTGGAGAAAAAAGTGGAGGAACGTACGATCTCCCTCAGGGAGTCTAACACCTTGCTCGAGCAGTCAAATGAAAATTTGGAACAATTTGCTACGATCGCTTCCCATGATTTACAGGAGCCATTACGGAAGATCCGTATCTTCTCGGCCACCCTTCACCAGCGATATAGTAAGGAGATAACAGGGGAAGCGGGGGAATTGATCAAAAAGATAAGCCTGTCTGCCCTACGGATGTCGGAGCTGATCCGCGACATACTGAATTTTTCAAAAATATTGGACGCCAAAGTCTTTGAAAGGATCGACTTGTACGGGATCCTGAAAAATGTCATCGTTGACTTTGATTTGCTGATCGAGGAGGAAAAGGCGGTCGTTACCTGCTCCGAACTTCCGACGATCCGGGGGGTGTCGCTGCAGATGAACCAGCTTTTTTACAATTTGATCGGCAATGCTCTTAAGTTTTACCGGCCGGGCGTCACGCCGGTTGTGGACATTTCCTGCCGGCTGCCGGATGCGGAAGAATTGAAGGGGCGTCATTCACTGGATGGCAATGTCCCCTATTGTGAAATTGTCATCGCCGACAACGGCATAGGCATCGACGAGCGATATTCCGAGCAGATCTTTATGATCTTCGAACGACTGAATGCAAGGGAGCAGTTTGAAGGTACCGGTATCGGACTGGCCTTGTGCAAAAGGATCGTGCAGAACCATAAGGGCGAAATTTATGTTGTCTCTGAAAAGGGGAAAGGCACTCAGTTCCACATCCTTCTTCCTATTGGCGAATGACGGATTTGCTACGTTTTTAAAGAAAGAATATGACTATTTTACTTGTAGAGGACGATGAGTATGACAGGAAGCTTTTTGTCGAAGCGACTGGCGAGGTTGACAAGACCATTACCTGTGTAACAGCTAATAATGGGCAGGAAGCGTTGGTCTATTTGACCAATGAAGCTAACAGGCTGCCTGATTTTATTTTCCTGGATCTGCGGATGCACGGAATGAGCGGGAAGCAATGTCTCAAAGAGATCAAGCAGGACCTCCGGCTGCGGCCGGTTCCGGTGATCGTATATACTACTTCCAGGGATGTGAAGGAGTCCATCGAATTAAAGAATCTGGGAGCCGCTCATTTTATGAGCAAGCCGGTCTCGCCGGACGAAGTGTACTATTTGATCTCGTTTGTACTTAGCGAAAATTGGAGTCGCGTAAAGGGATATGATAGGAACAATTAGAATATAGCATTTGCCTATTGGCTATTCATTTGTTGCTCCATTTCCAGTTGCGGATCTCCGGCAGATCCTCGGGTTGATGCTGCTATCATGATTATCTTTTTATCCCATAAAACTCCAATAGCTGTTCACATTTTCCAGGTGGAGGTTCGTGTCGGGCCAATGATCCAAATCAAATCCCGGGGCTTTTTCCAGCACTTCTCTTCCCTGCCTGAAAATGAATAAACGCCTTTCCGGATCGACCCTGACCTGATTGAAGGGGATGGCAAAATATTTTATGCCGATACCGATAAATCCGCCAAATTTTATGATAAAATAGTCAATCCTTCCCGTTACGACGTCGATCATAATATCTTTGATCTCGCCCAGGTGCTCATCGTTCTCATTGTGAACCTTATCGCCTATGATCGATGATGCGGTCAGATATTTTAAAGGCGTGTTGGCAAATATTGGCCCTTGGTTGGCACCTGTGGAATTATCTCCGTCTAAATGATCGACTTCGGAATTAGTGTTTGTCTTTGCATTCATACGTCCATGAAGGTACTTAAATCGGGAGGGATGCTATTATACGTTGATTGGAAATCATTATAAGATTCACAGCTTATAACGCAGCCTGTAAAAAACATGGCGGCACGACTGCCAAAGCTATCCCACCCGATATTTATGTGCTTGGTGGTTCCGGTGATACGCTGGAATACTGGAAGAATGGGGCCTCCGTGGCGTTATCGAACCCGGCCGGCACGGCCACCTATGTGAGCGCGATGGCGGTGGCGAACAATTCCGTTTATGTCAGCGGTGGCGGCAACCAGTTTAACCCGCAGTTTTTCGGCCAACTCTGGACGCAGGTCGCCGCCAACCCCATGCAAACGGCTCAGCTGCAGGATACGGCCGGCAACACCGCGGGTATCCTGACCAATGCGATCTTTGCAGATGGCACCGGGAATGTCTATGTCGCCGGCACCATTCAGTATTTGGGAACTACCGGTATCCCGTATACCACGCCCACGGCCACCTACCCGATATCCGGCACCGTCGCCACCTATTGGGAGAACGGGAAAGCAGTAAACCTGCCGGGAATAGGTTTGCTCGTAGGCGGCGGCCTGACCACCGCCCAGCATGGCGATTATGTCAGCGGCATTTTTGTGAGCGGCGGCGACGTCTATGTCTCCGGGGGAAGCCATCAGTACGAAAACGACAGCCTTCCCACGTACCAGTTCGCAGAGTATTGGAAGAATGGCGTTTCTACCAATCTTACAAACGGCCTCATCGACAGCACTACCGGCGGCTACGCCACCAGCTATCCCACCACCACGGGTATCTTCGTGTCGGGCAGCGGGTTGGCAGACCGTTAACGGCCTGAACTATGCGACGTTGTGGTTGAACGGCCAGGCGACGCAGTTAGGTGTAGGCGGACGAGCCTATACAGTCGCTGTCGTTCAAAACCCCTAACGATTCCTCCACACTTTGATCGTCTTTTGCCAAGTCGCCATTTGCACCTGGATATAATAAATTCCTACCGGCAGGTCCTGCAGCGAAAGCGTCTCGGTCTGCGCCCCGGCTACTTTCATAAACTCATATTCCCGGATGGTACGTCCCGTTTGGTCGATAATGTTAACCCTCATCTGTCCTTCGCTTCCGTTGTTTACCTGGAGCTGAACCTGACCCTGGAAGGGGTTCGGGTACGCTACCAACACCGTCGAATCCGATGTGTTGGAGAAAGTGTTAGCCGAAGCCGTCATCGTCGATGTCCCGGTAGTCGTCCCTGTTGTGGCAGGATTTTCGGTGAGTGTAAAGCCATTGATATAATTGTAACTGCCGAACAGCGTTACCGTGATCGCTCCATTTGTCGGGGTGATATTATTGAAGTTAACCGCATTGGCGTAGTTGCCGTTGGGGTTTATGATAACGCTGGTACCGTTGATGGTATAGGTGTTGAGCTGTCCGTTGGTCCGGGTGTCATATGCCTGGAAATTATAGATCTTCGACGCGCTTAAGCCGGAAATGATCAGGGTCCGTTGTGTCCAATTGTAGCTGGCGGTCCTTCCAACGGCCACCGGGCACATGGTCACGGGATAGTTGGCGCCGTTATCGGCAACGCCGGTATTTGCGCTCAATACAGCCGAGACGGTAGAACTGCTGTTATCCGAATAGAACAGAAGCCCGGAAGACAGACTGGATGAAACATTCCAATTGTTCCAGCCCGTTCCGGCGGGGTTCGAACCGCCATATACATTCACCTGTATTAAGCGTGTGCCTGTGCTCACCGTCACCGATACCGTGTCCCTGGATGTAGCCAGGCTGTCGTCGGTCACCGCCAATTCAAAGCTATAGGCGCCGGCCACCAGATCGCTGACGGTCGTGCTTACGCTGTCGGGTTGGCTCAGGACGCTGGTAGAAGGTCCGGTGAGTTGACGCCAGGCATAGGCGATAATGTATCCGTCCGGGTCTGTAGATGCCGATCCGTTGAGTACGGCGGAGTTGGCGGGCAGGATAATAGTCTGATCGGGCCCGGCATTGGCTACAGGCGGAATATGTGGCGCCGCAGTAACGGTTATCGTGTCTGTGCTGACCCCGGTAGCTCCAAAGTTGTCCGTCACCGTTAAACTGATGACATAGACCCCGGCGATCAAATTGCTGACGACCGGGTTAACGAGCGCCGAATCGCTGATCGTGAGCGAGGCGGGGCCGGAGACTTCGGCCCAGAGATAGGACACAATGGTGCCATCCGGATCGCTGGACCCGCTGCCGTTCAGCTGAACGGTATTTACAGGCAATACCAGTTTGACATTGCCGCCTGCTACGGCGATCGGAGGTAAGTGGACCTTCGCGGTCACCAATACCGTGTCCCTGGATGTAGCCAGGCTGTCATCGGTCACCGCCAATTCAAAGCTATAGGTGCCGGCTACCAGACCACTAACGGTCGTGCTCACGCTGTCGGGTTGGCTCAGGACGCTGGTGGAAGGCCCGGTGAGCTGACGCCAGGCATAGGCGATAATGTACCCATCCGGATCCGTGGAAGCCGATCCATTGAGTACGGTGGAATTTGTGGGTAAGATGATGGTCTGATCTGGTCCGGCGTTGGCGACGGGCGGAACATGCGGCGCAGAGTTTACGGTGATTGTGACCGTGCTGGTGCCGGTAGCCCCCAGGTTGTCCGTTACCGTAAGATTAACGACATAGACCCCTGCGATCAAATTGCTGATCGTCGGATTAACGAGTGCCGAATCGCTGATAGTGAGGGGCGCGGGGCCGGAGACTTCGGACCAGAGATAGGACACTATGGTGCCATCCGGGTCGCTGGACCCACCGCCGTTGAGCTGAAGGGTATTCACAGGCAATGTCAGGGAGGCATTATTGCCTGCCACGGAGACCGGCGGCAGGTGGGCCTTCACGGTCACCGTGACGGTATCTTTACCTACTAATCCATTAGCGTCTGTTACATCGAGTTCGATGATATAGGTACCGGCAATGAGATTACTGATCTGAGGGTTCACCAGGGTACTATTATTAATAGTATAGGCGCCGGGGCCTGAAACCTCATTCCAGGAATAGCCTACGATCGTAGTGTCTCTGTCGTAGGAGCCCGAGCCGTTGAGGGTCGTAAAGTTTATCGGCGGGGTAAGCGTGGTATCGGGTCCCGCTGCTGCTACCGGTGGTATTGGCGGCGTAGCGGTTACGAAAAGGACAACCGTATCTATTCCAATGGCGCCGAAGTTGTCGGTGACCGTGAGCGAGAACAGATAGGTTCCCTTGTACAGATTGGAGATCGTGGGATTCACCACCGAGGCATTGCTGATCGTATACTGACTGGGCCCGGATATTTTCGACCAGCTATACGTGGTGATCGTGCCATCGGTGTCGCTGGAGGAAGATCCGTTGAGCCGAACGGAATCGACGGGCAGGTTAATGGAAACATCGGGGCCTGCATTGGCGACAGGTGGTATATGATCATACCCCACTGTGCCTACCGTTATCGTCGTGGTACTCGTGCCGACAGCTCCAAAATTGTCGGTTACGGTGAGCTGAAAGACATAGGTTCCGGAATCCAGACCCGTTATCAAAGTAGAATCGACGTTCGGATTGACGATCGTCGCAGGAGCGGGCCCGGATAGCTGCTGCCAGCTGTAGGATGTAATGGTTCCACTGAGGTCGTAAGAACCCGACCCATTCACCTTTACCTGGGTAACAGGTAAATTAATGGATTGATTGGCGCCGGCTTTGGCCACGGGCAACTTGTTGGTATCCGCACTCGCCGCATTGCCGAATTCGGTTATGGTAAATCCGTTGATATAATTATAGCTGCCGCTTATGTTAACGGTGATCTTGCCGCCCGACGGGATCGGGTTCGTAAAGTTCACGGGAGTGGAATAGTTATCGTTTACGACGATGTTGACACTGGTGCTGCCTATCGCATAAGTATTGGGCTGACCGCCGGCTCTCGTCGCATAGAATTGCAGGTTGTAGGTTTTAGTGCTATCCAGTCCGGACAGGACGAGGGTCCTCGGGGTATAGTCATAGCTTGCGTACCTTCCCACCGCCGGGGGACACATCGTGGTCGGATACGACGTGCCATTATCCGCAACAGCCGTGTTTACGCTCAACACCGCCTTTACCGTAGAGGTAGCGCCGGTGGAATAGGTAAAGGCCGACGACGACAGACTACTGCTAACATTCCAGTTGTTCCATCCCGTCCCGGCCGGGTTGGTACCCCCGTAGACATTGACCTGGATGAGTTTCGCCAGCGGATTGACATTAATAGCTACGGTATCCCTTGCGATGGCGCTGCTGTCGTCCTGTACGGCCAGCTCGAATTGATAGATACCGGCGACGAGATTGCCGGCAGTGGTAGTTACCGCATTCGCGTTGCTGAGACTGCTCTGGGAGGGACCGCTAAGCTGGCGCCAGTGATAGCTCACAATGATCCCATCGGTATCGGAGGATGCGGAGCCATTCAGGACGACGCTATCTACAGGCAGACTAATGGTTTGATCGGCGCCCGCTCTCGCCACGGGCGGTATATTGGGCAAAGGATCGATCACCAGGACCTGGATCGTATCTCTCCCGACGCTGTCGAGGTTGTCGGTGACCGTTAGCCCGAATTTATAGGTCCCGCGTCTCAGATTATTTATCGAGGTCGTCACGGTTGCCGGGCTGGCGATCACCGCCTTCGTAGGGCCCGAGAGTTCACTCCAGCTATAGGTTTCGATGGCCCCATTTGGAGCGTAGGACCCGCTGGCATTTAAAGTAATGCTGGTCTGCGGGAACAGCACGGTGGTATAATTGCCGCCATTGGCAACCGGCGGGATAGATGCATTGGGATTGATGACAAAAATGGTATCTGTAGCGCTTCCCGAAAGACCCGCGGCGTCGGTCACCGTGAGCTTAAAGATGTATTTGCCGGCGAGCATACCCGAAACCACCGGGCTAACCGCCGTCGTGCTGGAAAATGAATATTGGGCCGGGCCGCTCACCTGCGTCCATAGATAGCTCAGGGCCGATCCCTGCGGGTCCGTAGACTGGGAGCCCGAAAGCGTAACGCTATTCACCGGGAGGACGATCGTGGTATCCTTCCCGACTTTTGCGATAGGGGGGTAAGCCCTTGCATAGTTCAGCATCCATTCGTAGATGTTCTTCCCGTTTGGCCGGAAGGTGGGATTGTATACCGCCAACACCGTACTGTCGTGGGACAACCCATTGGTGAGGAGGGTGAGAAGAGCCGGGATCGGCGGATTATAGCTGTTGATCTGATTGACAAAATTGATCGACCACGTATCGGGTGCGGTTTGATCGGCAGTGCTATGTATAGCCCACACGGGTAGATCTGCCTCTGCTATGAATAACGCTGTCGTATCCACGAATGGGTTGTCGTAACCCGCAACCGGCACCATGGCGGCCAGTTGCTTGGCGGCAGCCACATTGTATGGCGCCTGCCAGACCGCACCGCCACCCAGGCTATATCCTGTGAGGTAAAGGCGGTTGAGATCTACCTGGTAGTGGGCGAGCACATAGGCGATAACGGCCTTTATATCCTGCGGTGTAGTAGGTGGCTGCATGAATTGCGGACTGATCGCGATAAAGGAGGCGGTGTCGCCATAAGGCGTGACAATGGAACTGGGAAATGTTCCCTGGTTGATATAATAAGGCACACCCTCATACTCCGTGAGAAGCGCCAGACCGGCAGCAGTTCCGTTGCCGAATGATGCCCCTCCGTGGATGTAGATAAGCGTCGGATATTTCTTGGTGGGATTGGCGCTGTAGCCGGCTGGCAGGTATTCCAGATAACCGCCGCAATTATTGTCTATCGATACCGTTCGGGGCGTATTGGTTTGGGAATTTGCCAAAAAGCCCATTAAAAGACAAAAAGAGACCAGGAGGAATTTGACGAGGTTTGGGGGTGTACTGGAATGCATATTGGATAGTTTTTCAATGCATAAAACATGATAGAATTTCGCATATGATTATGCGATGGTTCAAACGGGACGTATCCGGGAGGTAAAACGAAGTGAATTAAGAGAGTAAGTAGCGTTTCTTAGAGTTTGAAAAAGACGGCGGGATCGGTAACAAAGTTTCTTTTAATTGTCCAATTTTCAAAAAAAAAGTTAAATAGAAAAAGAATAAATACCGGAGTCGGAGGAGTTCCCCACGCTATCGGTAGTGACTACCCGCCAGTAGTAGGTCTGGCCAGCTGCCAAAGACATAGCGGTGGTGCTGGCCGTGGTAGAAGGGAGGACTACGGTAGATGCATTTTTTGTGTCCAGGTAAATGGTATAGAATGCGATATCATTATCGACAGACGCCCCGCTCCACTGAAAAACCACCGTCACCTGGGTTGCCCCGCCATTGGGGATCACGGCGCCCGCGGCAGGCGCTATAATCGAAGCTGGAAATGGCGCGTAACTTACGGTGGCATTGCCTGCTACATAAAATTTATACGTGACACTTTGTGTGCTATCCGTTGTTTTGCTTGATTTGGACACTACGTACCAGGAATATGGTTGCCCCTTGCTGAGCGTAAGGTCTATGGAAGTTCCGGATACTGGATAAGTCGATTGTTGGGCGCTCAACAGGTTTTTCACGACGAGATCATAGGAATCGGCATTGGCAGCCGCCAGCCAGGAAAAGGCGATGGATGCATTGTTCGAGTCCACGCCGGCGCCGCTCAGACAGGCCGAATTGTTCGCCGGCGCGGTTAAGCCCGCCTCTCCGGGAGCCACGGCCGTCGACGAACCCGAGCCGCCGCCGCCGCTTTTACCACAAGCCGCCATAAAAACCAGACAGGCAAGGGCGATATTGATCGATGCTTTCAACTTAGTGTGTTTTTATCAATTTTATCGAGGCATTCAATGTTGTTCCCTGTACATGCACTACATAGAGGCCGCTTGCAAAACGCGACAGGTTCAATTGCACCGCTCTATCCGCGCCAACGGTATAAGCGCCCGAGCCCGGCATTATTTTACCGTCCGGGCTAAAGACTTCGATCTGAACCCGTGTGTCGGCGCCGGGCAAATAGAGCATTGCCGTCGAGATCACGGGATTGGGAATCGATATTATACCGGTGGAACCCATCGGCACAAAAAATGTCCTGGTAACCGTGCCCTGACAAGGCAATGGCGTCTGCACGCTTAGCGTATTTACACCCGCTTGCAGCGGCAAGGTAATATTGGAAGCATTCGTCTGGAAGGAAGTGCCGTTGAGATCGATGGTATATACGCTACTGCCGCCGAGGGTGACCGACAGCGAGTCGTCCGTGGGGGCCAGTGTCGGGAGCACCGAGAGGTCCTTGGGCTGCGTTAGGTTCACCGTAAAACATTGCAGGTAACCCGGCAGCGAATCGACGGTAAAACAAACCTGGTAATCGCCCGCCGGCAGGCTATCCTGCTCATAGCTGTTGCCGGTGATATGGACACTGTCTGCCACACCCGATCCCGTAATATCGATACCGTACGCCAGATCCTGACCAAACGTCACGATGATCTTGCCGTCGTCTTTATCGACACAGGTATTGTTTACCACTTGTATCCTGTAATTCGTATCGGCGACGACGGGCAACGTGCTCACGGTGGATCTGTTCCGTAAAACAAGGTTGTTCGTTATGATATCGGGTTTGCCATCCAGATCGACATCGCCGGCTATAAGCGTAAAGGGATTGGGACTGGCGTCGTATTCCAATAAGCTGCTAAACGCAATATTGCCCACCGTACTGATATTTTTATATACCACTGCCGAATCTGCATGAAATTTTATTATCGCGAGGTCTAACTTCCCATCCCCGTCGAGGTCATCAATTGCAATGTTTTGCGTAAAATTATCTTCCGACGTGAAATTGAGATGCGTAGCAAAAGAAATGTTTCCGGGTGTGCTGGTATTTCGCAAGATCGTAAATGCACTGTTGTAAGTAAATGCCACGGCAAGATCCGGTTTCCCATCGCCATCCAGATCGCCGACCGTCACGGTGGTCGCATATGCCGCGCCCACAAGAGTGCTGAGTTCGAATGCAGCGGATGGCGTAAACGAGAGGTTGCCATTAGCCCCGGTGTTGCGCAACACGATGGCCCCGGCAAATGCGTCTATTACTACGATATCCGGCTTCCCGTCGCCGTCTACATCGGCTATCGCCAAACCGCCCGAAAGGTTAGTGCCACCGCCCAATGAATAGCTCACGGGCGTCGAAAACGCGATCGTATCCGGTGTGCTGATATTTCCCAACACAAGCACCGAATTATTATACACCGTCACCATATCCGGCTTGCCATCGCCATTCAGATCCGCCATGACCACACTTGGGGGATTGTATATTCCCGGAATATTCACTGCGGGGGCAAAAGAGATCTGGCCAATGCCGCTGCTTGTATTTTTCAAAACGGAAATATAGTTACCCGTTGCAACCAGATCCAGCTTGCCGTCCCCATCTATATCGCTCGCCGCTACATAAATAGGAAAAGCCGAAACGGGAACATCTATGAGGTTATCGAACAAAACCGTTCCCGGAGAACATAAATTTCTCGACACGCTGATGTTGTCACCAACTCCCTGGGAACTTACCAGATCGGGTTTGCCGTCACCATCGAGATCGGCGAGGAGGAGATTTCCTTGTGGGTTGCCATCGAATGCGGTTAGGGTCTTTGAATTGAATGAACTGTCCGTGAGGGTCAGGACGGCGCCGGGGGATGTCACGGTAAACGGGTAAAGCGAGTAGCCCGTAAGATCATTAACCGTCACCGAGATCGGCTGAAAGCTGGCGCCGTAAGGTACCTGAACAGTAAGCTGGTTAGCCGTTGCCGTGCTGACGCTGCCACGCACCGCGCCGAAATACACGATATTTTGGGAGGCCACCGGGCTAAAATTGGCGCCGGCAATGGTGACAGTGGTTCCTATCGGCCCGCTTGCCGGCGCGTAGGAGCTGATCGCGGGCGGCGCGAGGATCACAAAACCGCCAATGCTGCCGCTGCCAAACAATGTCGTCACTACGACCGCGCCGGATACGTCAAAGCCCACTATGGCATCGACCTCGTTATCCGAAACAACGGTAAACGAATTGGCAGCCACGCCGCCGATCGTCACGGAAACGGTCCCATAAAGGTTGGTCCCGGTTATCTTTACAAGCGTGCCCGGCGAACCTGTAAAAGTGGATAAAGTAGTGATAACGGGCGGCGGCGGTGCAATGAACGTAAAGCCGGCCGCTTGTCCTGTACCAGACGGACGGGTAACGGCTACCGCGCCGGATGCGCCCAGCCAGACGGTGGCGGTGATCACACTATCCGAAAGGACCGTAAAAGAGGAGGCGGTCGTATCGCCAAATTGAACGGCCGTCGCGCCGGTAAAATTATGTCCGTAAATGGTCACCACATTTCCCAGGGTTGCCGAAGCGGGGCTAAAGGAATCGACCTGCGCAGGGGGGATATATGTGAACGGACCGGCCGTCGCGCTGCCGCCGGGCGTGGTTACTACAATATTTCCGGAAGCCCCCGGGCCTATAATCACTTCAAGGTTCCCGGAGGTATATACATTCACAGTGCTCACGGGTACTCCTCCGATGGTGACCGTGGGAATAGTCGAATTGACGTACAGATTGGTCCCGTAGATGATCACATAATCTCCCGTAGCGCCGGTGGAAGGGGAAAACGAAGTGATCGTAGGGGCAGGCAGTGGCGGCGGAGGCGGATTAAAATAGGCATATGACGTAGTGGTATCGCTTTTGACGCCGTTGGAAACGATGAGCGTTACCGTATCCCTGAGCCGGGCGGTATCGTGCGTATAGGAGCTGTTGTAGGACGTACTGATCTGTACGCCATTCAAAAACCATCTGTAAGTATAGGTGGTTGCGGAATAATCGGTGAGCTGAACATTGCCTGTTGCCGCCAGGCCGGTAGTGTCTATATAAAAAAAGGCTTTCGGCAATGGGGTGCCGCCGGCATTGGTACTGAGCTCCAACAGTTGAAGCCCTGCCCAGCCGGCCCAAAGCTGATTCGTACCCATGAGCTGAATATCATTGACGGCGCTCCCGGAATAGGTGAGGTTGTCATTACGTTGCAGCGGCTCCCATACCGCGCCGCCATTACTCGTCTTATAAGTCGTGTTTTGCGCGTCCACCGCGAAACCGGTATTGGCGTCGACAAACTTCATTTTGTCTGCGGGGAAGGGGTTGGCTTGTACATTATTCAACTGCACCCAGGTGTTGCCGCCGTCTGTAGTTCTATAAAAATAACCGGTGCCGTTGTCTTCCATCACCAGCCATCCGGTGCTTGCATTTAAAAAAAAGACGGAACTGAGTTTGGCGGTGGTGGTAGGGGCCGGCAGGGTAACCAGCTGCCAGCTGCTTCCGCCGTTTGTCGTCTTTTGCAGCTTACTGGCAGCATTGTTGTAGGTGCAACCGACAAACACATTGTTCACATCCAACGCCTGTACGTAATTATAATAGCTGCTTAAGTTCGTGCTGTTGACGGACCAGGTGAGCCCGTTGTTGGTCGTTTCCAAAATACGATCCTCGTCGACCGCGAAGCCGGTATTGGTGCCCGGAGCAAAATCCATAGCGGCTATTCCATTTGTCAGGGAGATCTGGTTGGGGTTGGCCTGGGACTGGAAGATGAGGGTGAAGGTATTTCCCCCGTCCGTAGAGTAAAGGATGGCAGGTACGGCGCCATAGTCTCCGTAAGCGATGAGCGTATTCTGGTCGAACGCCTTGATCCCCATGATATCGAACCCAAACGTGAGGTTTACGCTAAAGCCGTTATAATTTACGTTGCTGTTTGTAATGGCTCTGGGCGACATCGTATGGCCGCTGTCGGTGGTGAACCCGATAAAGCTTGGAAATGCCACAAAACCCTGGGAGGGAGAATAGAAACTCAGACTAGAAAGCGTGCTGGTTGTCTGGCCGGTATTCAAGAAGATCTCCCGCATCTGCGCGGAGGCGGTCGATAGGAAAAAAAATACGGTAACGGCCAGTGTTATGACGCGTTTCATAGCTAAGGCAGTTAGGTTAGGGGGCATTGTGCTGTCGGGTGTTTAGGAAGCACTGCTTAGTTACGAATTTATTTCGAGAGTACCATATTTTTGGCGTTATAAGACCATCCCGGTCTTCATAGAGCAATTTTTCCTTATATCGGGCGTTTGTATAGCAAGACCTCGGTATAGCCTACCCCATGCGGATCCTTGCAAATGCATATCGTGACCTGAGTAACCTCGGAATCACGCCCCATCATAAATTAGAGGAGGCGCAGCGGATACGCCTGACGAATGTGCTGGGCTCGTCTCCCGTTCTCATCTTCCTTTTTTATATTTATTTCGGGCTGTCCCATCATTTCTGGTTTCTGCCCATTCTCTGCTCTTGTCTGATGCTGGCTGTTTTGGCAGGATTGTATTGCAGCTATCTTGGCAAGCCGGATCTGGCCAGGGCGGTTTTGTTCTCGGTCAACAGCTTCAGCATTTTTATAACCTACAACCTGGTGAATATCGATTATTCGGTGACCAGCTATTTCTTTCCGCTGATCATCGTTTATGTGATGATATTCGATATCAAAAAGGAGTTGAAGGCGTTCGTAGCGACATTTAGTTTTACGATGATCTGCCTGGCGGGATGTTTCTTATTGCCCAAATACTTGTTCTATTCCGTTCAGATGTCGCCGCATCTGTTGCAGGACATCATTGTCCTGAATTATGTTCTTGCCTTTACCTTATCCATCGTCATCATGTTCATTATCATCAACATCAATTCGCAGACCCAGGCGAAGCTCATCAGGGCAAGAGAGGAGTCCGATGCGGCCAGTAATGCAAAGAGCTTGTTTTTGAGTCATATGAGCCATGAGCTTCGGACTCCGCTCAACGGGATTATCGGCGGTGTGAATTTGCTGATGCACGAGCCCGCCACCTTGTCGCAAAAAAATTATTATGAGATCCTGCAGTATTCTTCGGATCTGATGCTCAATTTGATCAACCATATTCTCGATTTCAGTAAGATCAACGAAGGGAAGGTCCATCTCGACCGGAATGTGTTCAACCTACGGGAGATGCTATCGAAGCTTTGCCGCGTATATGAAACGCAACATAAAAATGCGGAAGTGGCCTTTGTATACTCTATCGATCCCAGCCTGGACAAGGATTTTGTAAGCGATGATCTTCGGCTGAATCAAGTCCTGGTGAATTTGCTGACGAATGCCAATAAATTCACGAGAAAGGGGAGTATTACTTTTACCGTGGCTGTTGTGGAAGAAATGGCCGCTGAGGCCACGGTGCTGTTTTCGGTAAAGGATACCGGGCTGGGGATCAAGAGCGAGAACATTGCAAAGATATTCGAAAGCTTTCAGCAGGCGGACAATAGTACGACACGGAATTTCGGCGGCACGGGGCTTGGCCTGTCCATTTGCAAACAGTTGGTCAGGTTGTTCGATTCGAACCTTCGCGTGAACAGTGTCTATGGAGAAGGGAGCGAGTTTTATTTTACGCTTCGTCTTGTGCTGCATGCCGAAACCGCGGCCGTCGTCGAGAGTCCGGCGGACGTCATCAAAGATCTCAACGGCCTGAGGGTCCTGGTGGCCGAAGACAATAATGTCAACAGATCGATCCTTCGAAACTTTCTTCGGAAGTGGAACGTGTCCGTCGATGAAACGACGCAGGGCGCGGAGGCGTTGGCGAAATTCAACAGTGAAGAATACGACGTGATCCTGCTTGATCTGGAAATGCCCGTGATGGATGGGTATACGGCGATCAAGGAGATCAGGAACCGGGACGCAGCGATACCCGTGATCGCCTTCACTGCCGCCTTCTACGACGACATGCAGCATGACCTGCAGGTGAGGGGATTCAGCGATTATCTTCATAAGCCTTTCAAGGCAAATGATCTGTATGAGAAGCTTTCGCGGTACAAAGTCGTCCGTGACAGGTCCCTGCCGGCGCCAGATTTTTTGTAATTTGAAGAAACCCGAATCATTTTTGCGCAGCATTATGACCAGGTCTCCCGCGTCGATCTGACCATGGGGGGGCGCAGCCAATGCCTGGCAGATGTGGAGATGATTCCATTTTCATCGATTTAATTCAGCTTTGCTCGATTAACACTTGTTGCGGACCGATATGGCGGCGAATTTTATGGAAACTTATTTATCATGAGACGATACACGTTTTCGCTGCTTTTTGCACTTTTTGCACTTTTTGCGCTGTCCTACTCCCACCCAACCGCTTTTCACTCCTATGTCTCGTTTAAAGGCAAGTCGCAAGGCCAGTTCAAAGGCAATTCGACGAAGGGACGGGTAAAGGATGGCTGGTTCGAAATCACGGGATTCGAAATGAGCTCTGAATTGCCGGTGGATGCCAAATCCAGGACGACCTCAGGGCCGCGACCACATCCGCCCGTCACTGTCCACAAAGAACTAGATGAGGCCAGTCCCCTGCTGCTGAATGCTCACGCCAACAATGAGACATTCGAGACCGTCATCATCCAAACCGTCGATGACCAAAACAAGATCTCCAAGACGACTACATTGAAGAACGCGCTAATCTCCGAGATCAAAAAGGATGGTAGTATTGAAAGTATCTCGTTCACCTATGAGCAAATGACGACGCAACAGTAGGCTGGCTTTCGTTTATCAATGGGAAAATATCGGCAATATATTGCCGATGAGTATAAAGGAAATGGGGGAGGCAATAGTCAAGAGAAGGGAATTCCTTAAACTTAGACAGGAAGACCTGGCCGAGATGAGTGGGGTGGCGATCAAAACGATCCATCTCATAGAATCCGGATCGGGTAATCCGTCCATAGGTACGCTCGAAAAGCTGGCTATCGTGCTTGGTTTGGAACTATTGCTGGAAATTAGGAAAGTCGGCTAATGCCCAAAGCGGAAATATACAATAATGGCGTGCTGGCAGGTATCCTGGAAAAAAAGGGGCCTGCGGCGTACTCCTTTGTCTATGACAACGGGTATTGGGATGACCCATCCCTGCCGGCTATAAGCCTAACGCTTCCCAAAAAGCAACAGGAGTATCGAAGCGAAACACTGTTCTCATTTTTTGCCGGCTTGTTGGCAGAAGGGATCAATAAGGAGATCCAATGCCGGTTGCTGAAAATAGATGAACAAGATGATTTTGCCCGGCTGTTAAAGACCGCCGGCGAAGACACTATCGGCGCTATTACCGTTAAAGAAATACAAGAGTAGACATGCCCTGTTTTGGATGTTATAAGAAGGATATCGAAGGATATTGCACAGAGTGTCGCAAGCGGCTTTTTGACGGTCATCGCGTCCATTCTGTATTGCCGTTCGATGCACCGAAAGCGGATAACCTCGAGCAATTCCAGGAAAAGACAAAACGTCTGTCCATTTCGGGTGTAGAGCTAAAGTACTCTTTAAAGCGGGAAGATAAAGACCTGACGCTTGTCGGAAAAGGGGGGCAGTATATCCTGAAGCCGATTCCCGCGTCAACACAATTGGCGAACAGGGAACAGGCACCGGAGAATGAACATCTGACGATGCAGATGGCCGCACAATTGTTCGATATTGTCACAGCAGCCAATGGGTTGATCTACTTCAGAGATGGCGCCCCGGCGTATCTCACCCGGCGGTTTGACGTAAATCCGTCCGGAGGAAAATTCCAACAGGAGGACATGGCTCAGCTTAGCGGCCGAACCCCGAAAACACATGGAGAGACATTTAAGTACGACGGGACCTATGAAGGGATAGGCCGGATGATCAAACAGTACGTGGCGGCATATCCACTGGCCCTGGAGCAATTTTTTCGAATAGTTTTGTTCAATTATTTGTTTTCAAACGGGGATGCGCATCTAAAAAACTTTTCCCTTGTGCAGGCTACGACGGGAGAGTATACGTTATCGCCAGCCTACGATCTGATGTGTACCGTCTTGCATATACCATTGGAGTCAGACACGGCACTGGATCTCTATGACGGGGCAATGGACAGCCCTTTCTATTCCAGTTTCGGCTTTTATGGACAGGCCGATTTTCGGGAGCTGGCGGATAAATTAGGCATGGTTCCGGTACGTCGGGACAGAATCCTAACACAGCTACTGTCCGCAACCGACCAGGTGATGCAGATGATAGATCGATCCTTCCTGGATGACGGCACGAAGGGAAAATATAAATACGTCTATCGGGACAAGGTGGTGAGAATGGGTATGACCTAGGATATTTCGAGCATATCGACCGGTCCGATGCGTTGGAAAAAGAAAACCAATATACGTTTGTAGAAAGCTCCCATATAGCCAGCTATCGATCCACAAAAGATGCAAAGTTTGCAACGATCGTGCAAGGGGATTTGCTGAAGGAGGTAGAATATTATCGGATCTGAATGGGATAGAGAACCTCGTGAATCGAACAAACGGTTTGACCTAAATCAAGGGTCGTTCCCTCAGAAGCTTTTGTACGAACGAATTTCTGGCCGGGACACCCGTCGAATTAATTATGGCAGTGAGTGGGAATAAATCGGAGAAATCCCTTCGGCGATATATTAAAGCTGACGGGATGAAAAAGGCGGCTATGATCAAAGAATTATGGGATAGCGGGCCGCGGTTGTAGGAGAAGAGTTTATAGACCAATTAATAGACCCGGAAAAGAGAAAACCCGCTCTGGGAGCGGGCTTGGTACGATTTTTTCGCGGACCGTATGACTCGAACGGGTTCGCGTTTATGCTTTAGATACAATGAGTTGTGGGGTGGCGGTTTCGGTGCGACCGAATTGCGACCGGGGGAAAGAGCTGGGGTGAAGATAGGGATTATTTGCGGGATCTACCCGAACCGAGCTGTCGTCATAATGTCTGCATCGGCCTACTGTCCTTAATAGATCGTGTCCGAGAGACCATAAATTGTAATAAAAGTGGGGAGCAGGTTTTTTCGAGCGTGTAAACTGAAATTTCGGCGGGTAATTGGCAGAGATGAAAGCATTGTGGAAATTGCGTGCAAATTTAAATTCGAGCCTTAGGTGCCCCAATAATAGCTTTGTATCATGCCAACAAAGAATAAGAAAAAGGACCCCTCGGCCTCGAGGCCCGTGAGTGACAAAGCGTATATCCAAAGCGGGAATGCCCGGAAATTGTCTATACACCAATGCCTGGTCTCCAAGGATTGGCGCGAGGCAGGTCTGGCCCAGGTGATCGTTTCGCGGAGGCATGTCACCGGAAATATCACTGGAGGGTTTTACCTGGTAGATCTTTTATGCACCGGTGTCAAGGACTCTTTTTTCTTTTTTAACCAGTCGCCGGATATGCTCACGGAACTGCAGAAGGATTTCGAAGTGGAACAAGGAGTCGTCATGGAAACCTGTGACTACGTATTGGCGCACAATATTATCTATAGCGCCCTGGATTTCGCCGGGAGTTATGGAATCGAGCCGATGCAGGATTTCGCTACGACAAAAATGATCCTCGAGACCGACGATGATGACCGAATAGAGCTAATGGACATTGAGTGCGGCAAAGATGGCAAGCCTTTCCTGATGGCCAATCCATCGGATCCGAGGAGAAGCTATTATCTAAGGCAACTACAGCAATTTGCCGGAGAAGGGGGCTATGAATTTTTCCGGGACGCCGAGGATTTCGAGAATGATGCGGAAGAGGATGAGGACGACGAAGACGATTTTTTCCGGAGCGAGCCGGAAACTTGGGATAAAGAGGACTGGGAAGACTTTATCCTCGAAGGCGCGGGCCAGCACCTGGAACCTGATGAGGAAATAATGGTTTATATTTATCAAAAGGCCGTCCATATACCGGAAGCGGCGATCCGACAACTGGACACGGTCGAGCTGATGACAAGGCTCACGCGGGGAATCACCTACGAACCCATTGTCGATAGAACCTATGGGTATGATCCGGAAGAAAACAAGGAGACAGAAGAAATGCACTTGATCCTTTTCCGGGAAAAACCCGAGGCCAGGAAACTACGGAGCCTTATTCCGCGCATCCTGGACGGAATGCAAAGATGGCCGAACAACCCTATCTTTCATAACTACCTGTATAATGCCTATATTCTTTTGAAGGATAAATCGAAGGCGGAAGATGTGTTGCTCGGGATAACGGAGCGATTCCCGGATTACCTGTTCGGCAAGATCGCCTATGCTCAAAAGCTGCTGCAAGATGACAAGGCCGATAAAATGCCAGCCTTGTTTGGCGGGCATTTCGACCTCTCGTCTCTGTACCCGGAAAGGAATTCTTTTCATGTCAGCGAGTTCAATACGTTTACCGCCATTCTGTGTTTCTATTATCTTCAGATCGGCGATGATCTGATGGCTGGTATATACGGCACGCTATTAAAGCAATGGGCGGTCGACCCTATTCCGGATTTTACAACCGATGTTCTCAACCTGCTGGATCTGAAGTTAGAAATGAAAGTGCTGCGCAAACTGGCCGAAGCCAGTAAAGATGCCGTGAAGCGGGAGGAACTGATCGCGCTGCTGATGAGTTAAAGGAAGTTGACGACTCGCGGCGGGATCGGGGGAATTCGTTGTTAAATGTCAAGCCCATTTAGGAAGGAAGACTTGTAACCGTTATTGTTTGGATCTATCCTCCAGTGCGGCCTGGCCCCATCGCCGGGAATCGCGTATTCAATTAGTTGCGCCAATTCGTATTCGATGATGCGTGTATCTTCTTTTTTGAAATACAATTTTTCCAGGGTCGGGGCATATTCCTTTTTTGTAATGAGGATTTCTTCCGGATCAAAGACATTCAAGAGCGCTTCGAAAAAGCGGAATCTTCCATGTGCCGCGTCATACGGGAAACTGTTGGCAAAAACCTGCCCACCCCGTTTCCTCTTCCAGTCCAATTTCAATGGTTTTCCGTTATAGTAGTCCACCAGGTAGCCACTGGCCGGATATTTTTGACTTAATATTTTCCTGCATTCCTGTTCAGAGAGTCCCTCGACGATTTTCCCCTGTTTCATCAAATCCCGGTATTGTTTCTCCCCGTAGCCCTTGGGATCCGCATGCACATAAAGGGTCTGGAGAAGTAAAACTTTATCGAGATGCGTGATATTAAATTCCATAGATAAATTTCTGCAAATGTATATATTCGCAGGATAAAGCGTTCACAAAACGGGTGGGTCTTTGGATGGCGATTGGTGACTGAATTGCGAGCTGGGGGAAAGGTGGTCATTCTTAACGTGTGTTTTTCGTTTTATTGTGTTTTTCATGGCCTACTTCTGGCTGATCAGTTGTATGGTTTGGCATTTTCTTTACTAGCTGAAGCAATTTATTCATTTTCTCGTTATGCGCTTTTACCTGATCCGGCTGGGCGAATTGCCTGGTGATTATGGGCAGCATTTCCCTTTGGATGGTTTTCGCGGCGTAATTTTTTAGAGTCGGGTCGACCTTTCCTTCCATCACAAACCGGGCAAAGGCAGTGCCGATGGATGGGGAGGTGGTGGGATGACTTTTCCGCCATTTTTGAAAACCGTATGCGGCGTCTGAGCCGGCATCGCTGCCAAAAGGACCCGACTCGTCGATGGGGCTCCAGTAAAAGTCCTCCTTCATCAATACTCTCGCGTTGGAATGAGCGGTTGCAAGTGAAAACTCGAACTTTTCTCCCTTCAGCTGGCCTTTGACAGTAATTTTTAGAACAAAGAGCGAAATAACGGAGAGAAGTAAAGTTCGTTTCAGCGGCTTGTATAATTTTGGATTGCTTTTTTATTTCACATCCGGGTAGAGACAGCCAGATTTTGTGACTGTTTAGCCTAGAGCCTGAAATGCCTTTTTGATTCCCGAAATACGTCCGCAAATTTTGGAAGGTCATAGACCTGATCTTGCAGTTTCCTTTGCCAAGCCTGACTGAGGTTTTTTTCCTTTTCCATTACCTTTTGCTCGAATAGTCGAAAGTCATGCCCCTTGTTCTTGGCCTTTCGTTCAAATTCCGGTTTAAGATGCTCGGTATCCAGTCGTTCGCTTTCTGTCAAGTGCCAGAAATCATATAAGTCCCTCGGTTCGGTTCTTCCCATTAGCGCAGCCATTTTTTCGATAAGGATCTCTTCCAAGGGATAGCATTTCAATGAAAACGACTCTTCCGGCAAATCGGTATATAGGATAAATATTTTTTTGACTACGACCGGAAATTCAAGGACTTCCTTCCTGGTGATATCTATCTTTATATCCCGGCTGGTCAGGCTTCCTTGCAATGGACCAATGAAATTTACATAGAAGGCGAGGCTACCGCTTTCATGCGTATTGCTTTCTTTCAGTTGCAAGGTAATATTTGCTTCTTCTTTTAAAAAGGCATAGACCTTTTCAAACTCTGCCAATAGGTTTTCGTTCATGATACCATTATCGAGCAGAGTGAAATCCAGATCCTCAGAAAATCGATAATCGGGGAAGTAGACCTTCTTTAGAACCGTACCTCCTTTGAATACCAGGTTATCGGAAAGAATGGGATTCTTGGAAATGCCCAACAACAGCCAGCTCAGCACATAATCCTTTTCTATTTGAGTATCCTTGAGCTTATATTTTTTGGCGACCGCATTAATTTCTTTTGGGTGGATCATATTATGTGAATATGGGTGAAGTAATGTCTGTTGTTTCCATATTCTGCAAAACATTCCACTTGTATATCCATTTTCCTTTCTTTTCGTAGGAGGGTTCTAGCAAAATAAAGGAGTTGGATCTTATTCGCTGAAGATCGTCAGAAATAGGGTTATTTATTTCCAGCAAATCCAATAAGAATCCCAGACGTTTAATGACTGATTGGGCTTTAAACCGTTTGCAATAGTGATAAAGTTTTTGATAATCTATTTTGTCTTTCGATTTGTATAATGCCTTCGCTATTTCGACGATACCACCGGAGTAATCTGGCTTATAAAGACTGTCGACAAATGTTTTTTCCAAGTCAGAGCAGTTTACCTTACTGAAGCCGTCAACCCATGTCTTCTTACCGCCAAAGAAATGGTGAGCGTTGTGATAGATGAATTGAAACTTTATCCCCTGGATTTCCAGCATTGATGGTTTGATCTGTTGGTTCACGACAATGCGTTCAACAAGAGAAGGCTGTGTTGTCAGGCTATGGATCTCCATAGCGCTGTAGTAGCCTACATAGTGTTCAGCATCTCCAACCAGGTATTGTGCGATCAGATGCCAATTGGGAAAGTATGTTTTGGGGTCTTGCTCGTAGGGAATAATCCAATAAACTCCTTCTTTCAGACGTAAGAGTAACCCGCGTTTAATCATGTCACGTATCAGCTTCTTGACTGCGTCTTTGGTGGAGGTCTTCAACAATGAATATGTTTCATCTATGGTAAAGGCGGGCCTATTCAAGTCGTTGAAGAGTTTTAAGACTTGAGCAGATTTGGTAGAGAGTGTTTTATATCCTATATCCATCTGGAGACTTTGAAAGTCTCCACAAAGATATAAAATATATAATTGTTTCCGTGCGGAAATTATTTCATAGCTGTTTAGGAACCTGGTAGGTCTCTATTTGACTATGAAATAAGAAAAAAGGTTAAGAATAGTGGTGTTGTTTCGATCAATTTGCTGGAAATGAATAAGTTATCGATGTGTCGTTGATGAGGCAGTGGTTAAGTATAGTTACCCGCAACTGCGCTCTTGTACAAGGCTTCGGCGTTTGTAGCTTCTTTTATTGCTTCGCGGACATCGGTATCGTTCAACCTAAGCACGCGTAAATTTCCGTTAACTTCCGCGATGGTTTCGATGCGACGGTAAAGCTGGGAATGGTTTTCCGCATAACGAACTAAGTCCTTCAATTTGGGTAGTGCATCGGCTAGGTGATACCGGCTGATGATCTCCAAAGGTATTGGCAGGAGCGGTACGCACTCCGTTTGTTCCGTCTTTTGCCGATCTTTTGTGATCCAGCGAAACGCCGGCTTATCAGGCGATCCTGCCGGAAATGGACCGTTATTTTGGAACGCAACCGGGCGGGGAGAACGTCCTGAAACTCGCCGGCCGGAGCGCCGAATTCCACGTCATCAATGACATGCTGAACAAGGGTTGGAAATTGGACGATATCCGCCTGACGCCAATGGTGATCCTGTTATAACAATCTGATCGATCAGACGAAATCGAACGGCGTCGGCGACCCATCAACGTTGATCAG
>Ga0206822_1055_pt1 | contig 29755 bp, 25 predicted proteins | sample Alteio_BWOrgCont_83_FD_152913 | JGI IMG/M metagenome (GOLD analysis project Ga0206822, IMG submission 152913) | Enriched cells from forest soil in Barre Woods Harvard Forest LTER site, Petersham, Massachusetts, United States -... | ecosystem: Environmental > Terrestrial > Soil > Temperate forest >... | reverse complement strand
AGTGAATAGCCCCGCGTGCAGCGAGCGAAGCGAGCGGAACGTGGGGGTACATATGCTTGCACAATTGAGCTGCGGTAGCAGCGACAGAATCGTTTTCAAAAGTTTTTTTGATTTCCTATCCCCTGGTGGACTAAGAGGCTGGGTAAAATCTCCCCATTGCAGATTCTTCATTTGTGTGATATATACAAATTATTGCACTTTTTCTTGGGGAAGTAAGATTATGTCCATTCAAAATAGTCTGAGCGAGGCAAGCGAATCGTCTTCCTATGTACTTTCACAACGTTGGAATTTACATCTTGATCTAAAATCCGACGGTGATGTTTCTCTTACTGCAAAAGAAAGCCCCGTTATGGAAGAGGAAGGTCTACTTTCTGCTACAAGAGACGCCGATCAGGTCATATATAAACACTTAAGTACTTTGTTGAATTCACTGAAAACAAAATCCGAAAAAAAAAAGTTGAAGATCAAAAAGGGGGAAGTAGAACTTACCTCCAGAAAAAGGGATAATGTTACAAAAACAGGCACAAGTAAATCATCCCACAAAGCCCTGATGACCATTTTTGAAGAAATTAACAGATTACGGATCCATCAGAATATAGAAATACGGGATATCAATGCCCTATTTGATACGATTCCCAAAAATATATGGGCGCAAGCAGTCCTTTCGAGGAATGAAGATGCTCAAAAAAAGCTCCTTGAACTCAAAATACTAATCCGGACAAAGCTATTCATCGCCAAGTTAGATGAACAAATGTTGCTAGAAAATGAAAATGTAAACAAACTGAAGAGCAAATTATCGATAGAAATAACCCAAAATCTATCTTCTCAGCACAGCAAAGACTTAACGGTAGAAATCTATAACACCAATAGTCTAATCGATAAGCTAAAAAATTTAAAAACTTTACTTGAATCTATGAATGATAGTGACATTCTTACATTGATGAGCATTCAAAAGATTGAATGGATAACTCAAGCTACCTGTACCATAGATTCCATTATTCACGAATCACAACAGTACCGTATCAAGTTCAAAAATTATGCCCTGGGGATGATCCAACAATCCGGCCTTGATGATATTAAAAGATCCGAACTGACTCTATTACTTGTAGATTCCCTTTTGATTTGCAAACATGCTTTTGAGGAGGCCCTGAAACGAAAAGAAGATCTAGTCTTGTGGGGTCTTTTGGAATCATCAGATCTTAGCAGTCCAGTCACTGATTTACACATGACCAGCAAAGTGATCGCTCCTCTCCGGAAAATCACCAATGATGTTTTTCCAAATTTCATCGAGAAATTTCATAAGGAAGTTATTACTCCTTTAAAAAAGCCTATCCCCGATGAGCTACATGGAGCTTATGTTCGAAGAGGCTCTAATCCTCAACTGTATATGGCGCTCGCACAGAATTTTTTATGTAATTATAATTCTTGATCATTTCCCCATTTTGGATTTGGACAAAAATCCCAAAAAAGGAACAATGACGGGCAAACCTTTAACTCCAGGTCAACTTATGCTCCAATGGATCCAAAATTTTAGAAACGCTAGCCCGCAAACTAAATTTTTTATTTTCAACTGGGTTGTCTATGGTTTCATGATCGTTGCCACCATGATATATTGCTATGCCAGGCTGGATTACGTGCGCAGCTACAAGATGACCAAAAGCGAATCTTCATCTTCCAATAAAACCTAGTACACTGTAAAGTCATTGTTGATCATTTGAGGCTGCGTGACGCACCACAAACGATCAATAATGACTTTACAGCGTACTAGATTTACGCTATCCTATACTCATATCTTATCCAATTAACCAAAATAAATTATCATGTCGACAAAACCCGAATATCATCAACACGAAGAATTCCAAAACCGCATACGCAAACTCGAAGAGATCCGAGAGTTGGGCATCGAACCCTACCCTCATCACTATACCCCGACCCACACCTCCGAAGAGCTCAACAACCGCTACCACGACAAACCTATAGGGCATAGCGATGATGCCGCTGCAGGCGTTACCGAATTTGTGAAAATGGCGGGTAGATTAATGCTCTTCCGTTCCATGGGGAAAAATGCGTTTGCCCACATCCAAGATGATACCGGACGCATCCAAATCATGTTTAATCGCGACATCACAAAGGTTGCAGGGTATTCTCCTCCCCACGACAACGATAGCGAAGGCCTCACTCCCCTCAAGCTCATCGAAAAGAAATTCGACCTCGGAGACATCATCGGCATCGAAGGGCACGTTTTCCGCACAAATAAAGGGGAACTCACCATTTTCGCCAAAACCGTGACTCTCCTTAGCAAAACATTGCTGCCGTTGGCAGATAAACACTCGGGCTTAGCCGATAAAGAATTGCGCTATCGCAAACGCTGGCTGGACTTAATCTCAAACGAGGATATTCGCAAAACCTTTAGAGCCCGAAGCCAAATCATCAAGCTTATTCGGGACTATCTGCACGGTCAAAACTTTCTCGAAGTGGAGACTCCGGTCCTTCAAAGCATCTACGGCGGAGCCGAAGCGCGTCCCTTCATCACGAAATTGAACGCCCTTGAACAAGAAATGTTCATGCGCATTTCATTGGAAATCCCATTAAAGAAGCTGATTATAGGCGGTATGAACAGGGTTTTCGAAATCGGGCGAGTATTCAGAAATGAAGGGATCGACCGCACACATAATCCCGAGTTCACTATGCTGGAGTTGTATGCGGCCTACTGGGATTACAACGACATGATGCATTTGACGGAAAATCTGTTTCAGCATTGCGCGCTGGCCATTCATGGAACAACGAAAGTAGCAGTCCGCAATCCTGTCAATGAAGAGATCGTCGAAGTTGATCTCAAGGCACCCTGGAAGAGGATGTCGATGAAAGAATGCATCCAAGTTTACGGAAATATCGACCCTGACAAGCTAAGCGATCAAGAGATCAGAAAAATCCTATTAAACAGCGGCCATGTAGATCCGAAAAAAGTGCAAGGCTTATCAAGAGGCCTTCTCATCGCGGCACTTTTCGAAGTCACAGCAGAACCTCATCTCATCCAGCCTCACCATGTGATAGACCATCCAATTGAAACGACGGTGCTATGCAAGCAGCATCGCGATCCTGCAAAGAAGGCCGAAGGATTGATCGAACGCTTTGAAAGCTTTATCTTAGGGAAAGAGATATGCAATGCATATACCGAATTGAACGATCCTGAGCTGCAAAGAACTCTTCTAGAAGGGCAAGCAAAACGACGCGAGGCCGGTGATGAGGAAGCTAGCCCATTCGACGAAGAGTTCATTGAGGCGATGTGTCAAGGGATGCCTCCGACAGGTGGCCTTGGGATAGGCATTGACAGGATGGTCATGATTTTACTGAACGCGCATTCCATCCGCGATGTCTTGTACTTCCCGTGGATGAAACCGATTGGCGCTGCCAAAGAAGAGTCTGCGAGTTAATCCAACTTTAGTGCACCTGTTGGACATGCCTGTATACACGGATAACCTTCACAGTGTACGCAAGGGTCCGTATCAGGATAGATAACAGGATAGCGCAATTCAAAATTTTCAATCATGATTACATTGACAGGACAAGCGATCATACAAGCATCGCAGCCTGTGCACAATTTACGAAATAGTTTGTCGTCGTGATTGGCTCCTGGAGGGCGATGCTTACGTTTGGGGGATGGCTTCGGTTGTTCGGCTGCTATTTTTTCGAGACCGCGGACGATTGGGTTATTGCCGATAAGGCCGGCCCCTTTTGAGACTAATAGTTTCCAGGCAGTGCTAAAAAAGTCCTTACGATTCATAAAAAAACAGAATTCAGAATTCAGAATCCAGAAGACAGTAGTCAAAGCCTTGCTTAGTCCGGAGCGCCAGCGGAGGACGTCTGAAACTAGCCCACAGCGACCGAAGGGAGCTATGGGTATCGAAAAAGAAAATCTGAGCTCGGAGTGAAGCGGAGAGCGATTGACTTTTTAGGCGATTTATTTCATCCATTTATGGGTCTATTACGCAGTCTTCGACTAAATATTGGAAAAATTAACGTAGCAAATAGTCAGTCGCTCTCCGCTTCGCTCCGAGCTCAGATTTTCTTTTTCGATACCCATAGCTCCCTTCGGTCGCTGTGGGCTAGTTTCAGACGTCCTCCGCTGGCGCTCCGGACTAATTAAGGATTTATGTGACTTATACAATTACCTCTTTATGTCCTTTATTTTACTCGCAAAGGATTCTTAATGCCAACGCCTCACCATTCTTCGTCAAGAAAATCTCTTCCTCGCCTGCCTTCTTAATAAAATTGGCTTGCAGCAACAACTTGCATATCGTATCCACACCCTTAGGATGCAGATGCGCCCGATCCCCAATCTCATATCGGCTAAATGTCCCATAGACATCTCCGGATGCCAACGCAGTCTCATAAAGGCATATAACAAACTTTTCGTCTTTGGTTTTTGACATCTTATTTCTTATCAGCCTTCTTTAATCGCGCCCCTGACGCAGTATCCTCAATAATATATCCGCTATTCACTATGAAATCCCGCAAATTGTCTGATAATGCCCAATTTTTATCTTTCCGAGCTTGTATACGCCTCTCTAATGCCTCTTGCAACTCCGGCGGTATCTCCGATATTTCCTCGAAAGTCAAAACACCTAAAACAGTATTAAATCGCTTTAAGAGCTCAAGCACATTGCCTGCTTCGTCCGAAGTAACCTCTCCGCCATCAGCCAAGACATTAATTTCCCTGACAAAATCGAAAATCGCCGCTAAAGCCGGCGAAATATTCAAGTCGTCGGCTAGCGCATTCGCAAACTGGTGGAAGGCTTTTTCCAAATTCGACTCCACGAGGCCTTTTGAACCATTAAGCTGTTTTGCCGATTGGATTTCCTGCATGCGGCGGATGAAATCTTGCAAACGACTTAATGATCCTTTTACGCCATCTAATCCAGTGAAGGTAAAGTTTAATTGGGTCTTATAATGAGTTTGCAGCAGCATATAACGGACTTGTGTCCCCGTAAATCCCTTATCAAGCAAATCCCGCAACGTATAGAAATTACCCAAGCTTTTGGACATCTTCTTATTATCGACAATCAAGTGCTCGGAATGCATCCACAAATTGACAAAAGGTTTTCCGCTATAGGCTTCCGATTGCGCAATTTCATTCTCATGATGCGGAAACATGTTATCTATCCCACCGACATGAATGTCGATGGTCTGTCCAAGAATGTTCATTGCCATCGCAGAGCATTCCAAGTGCCACCCGGGGCGCCCAGGCCCATAGGGGCTTTCCCAATAGATTTTTCCGTCGCGCTCCGGATCATACTTCTTCCAAAGCACAAAATCGGCAACGTGCTCCTTGTCATATTCATCGGTAGCTACCCGTTCGGAAGCGCCGGCTTTCAAATCGCTTGTACACAGATGGGATAGGCATCCATAGCGTGGAAACTTGCTGATCGCATAGTACACGCTGCCATCGCCTCCGACATAGGCAACTCCCTTTTTCAGCAAACCGTCAATCATTTGTATCATTTCTTTGATGTACTCTGTAGCAGCGGGATAGTGTTCGGCCGGTTCGATGTTCAAAGTTTTGAGATCTTGGAAAAAGGCATCTTTGTAGGGCTTTGTAAACTCATCGAGCGTGATATTTTTTGCAATGGCACCTTTGATGGTTTTATCATCGACATCGGTGAGGTTCATCACTTGAGTCATTTTCATGCCGAAAAATTGGATGGTCCTTCGCAGGAGATCCTCAAAAACGTAGGTTCGGAAATTTCCGATATGAGCGTAGTGATAAACCGTTGGACCGCAGGTATACATCATCACATGATTATTATGAAGGGGCTTTAGAGGCTCCTTTTTGCGTGATTCTGTGTTAAACAGTTTAAGATGAATATCTTGTGTATTGTATAGTGGCTTCATAAATGTCGTTTTGTTTTTCTGACAGTTTAGTCGAAAAATCATTTTAGATCAATTATGAAAGACTAGTGCACATATTTCGATTCCAGGGCGCGGTAATTGATCTTGCCGGTCCCCATAACGGGTATCTCTTCTAATGGAGTAATCGATGTTATCCTAACCAAATTGCTAAAACCTGATTCCTTTAACGAACGATTCACTTCATCCAACTGTGTGTTAAAACGCGTAAAGAGGAATATCTTGGGCTTATCTCCGGGAATTTCCTTTGCACATATAGCTAAAACGGGCCCTTCATCAGCTGTTGGCCGCACTTCCTTTGTAACAGATTTCAGCAAGGCATCTTCTATTGCGGCTAAGCTAACCATCTCTCCGCCAATTTTAATAAAGCGTTTTAACCTGCCGGAGATCGTTAAAAATCCATCTTCATCCAAGGAACCCAAATCCCCGGTCTTGTACCACTGTTTATTCCTATGCTCTACAAATGGGGAGGAAATATCCTTATTGATATATCCTGAAAATACATTCGGACCTCGGGTTAAAATAAGTCCTTGAACATTTAAAGGGACATCTTCAAATGTTTCCTGATGGACGATGATTACTTCGACATTGGGAACCGCTTTGCCAACTCCTTTGTGTTTACCGTATATAGGATTGGCTGTGATCACAGGGGAACACTCGGTAATCCCATACCCTTCGATCAACGCTTCTTCTTTACCAATACTAGCCATCATTTGGAATAACTCGGGCGGCGCTTTTTCAGCTCCGGTCACACAAATACGTAAGGTTTTTAATTGATCAGGTTTTGCTGCTTTCAGCATCGATTTTAAAAATAAGGGAGCTCCGCATACGACCGTCACACCCCATTTTTCAACGCCATTAGCCAATCGGCGTCCATCTGTGGGATCTGGCGAGTTCGCCATCTTGAGTCCAGACAGAGGGCCGAAAACAGTACTCATAGCAAATCCGAAGGAATGGAATGGAGGCAAAATTCCAAAAAGAACATCATCGCTATAAAGTTCAACAAATTCAAAAACGGAACGAAGGTTGGTCAGAATATTGTTATGAGTCAGAGGAACACCTTTGGGCATGCTTTCGGTACCGCTTGTGAAGAGGAGGACGGCCGGATCGTTTTTTGTCAATTTATCCGTTCCGAAGGTTTTGAGAATGGACTTGATTGATAATTTCGATCGATAAGCGGCTCTAACCTTATCAAAAATCGATAATTCTCGTCGTATATCTTCAACCATAAGGAGCATAGACTCAAGACCGTTGAGCTCGACATTTTCCACTCTATCTAAAAATGCCCATGAGGATAATACCACCTGTACATTTGATAGTTTGATAACCGATTCAAGGTGGCGCGGACCGACTGTCCAGTTAATCATGAGTGGAGTTTTGCCTGCAAGTTGTGTTGCGAAAACGAGAAGTGTCGCACCGACACTGGCCGGCAGAAGGATTCCGATATATTCACCCGGCAAATGACGAATGTACTCCGCCAGAAGAATCGCTCTGGTCTTTAATTGGGGATAAGTCAAAACTCCCGATCGCATATCTCCACAAGCCACAGCTTTTCCCATGCGTTTGCAATTGCGAAGAAAAACTTCAGGGACCGTTTCGCCATCAGCAACGGTCAATCTAGTTTTTTTGACCGGCTGCTTCCATTGGGAAACATCTGTTTCTTCTTCATGGGTATCTTCTTGGAAAACTATCTGCTTGGAAGCTATTCCCAAAACCTTTGCTACAGACGTCAGCTGTATGACGGGAATGCTCTGCACATCGAAGGTGTCTTGAAGATAAATAGCTAGTTCGGCAATATCCAGGGAGTCCATTGCAAGATCAGTAGCCAAGTTGAGTTCAGGCTTTATTGTGGATGGGTCTACATCCTTCATCTCGGCAATTTTTTTGTACACTTTCTTTTTGATATCTTCCGGAATGGTATCTAAATTAATAGCACTTTCATCTAATGGCTTTTTCGTAACTTCAGGATATTTTTCCCCCCACATGCTGTAGGAAACAAGGATGAGTGAATCTCCGGGCTCGTCTCCCTTTTGCGGTGTCAATCCATCGGGTTTGTTGTACCATTTTTCTAAATACCGATTCATTTCAAGCCTTGAAGCCTTATAAGGAAAATCTGCCGGAGCCGGCTCGAACTCAACAATAATTTCTCGCCTGGGAGTAAAAAAAAGAAGGTTTTTAAAGCAATATTTGATTCCTTGCCAAATAGTGGGAAATACCGGAGGTGTCCGACCCATGTAATAACGGGAAAAGCTGCTTCCCCAAAGTCCTTTGACTCTTACAAATACGACATTAGCTTCCGGAACCTCGTGGATAAGACGGTGCACGGCGGAGGCGCCGCCGATGTCCTCAATTTCTGAATTCTTCAACTTTCCCGAAGGATAAACGAGAAAGTTCTGGCCTCTGCGTAAATCTTTGATCACCTCCTGAACAACTTCCTCGCTTTTTTTCCTTTTGAGGCTATTGCTGGAAGTCGTGAAATCGGGAACAGGCAAAGCATTCAAAAACTTCATCATGGGATGGATAAATGGCGTATAATACATATATTCGACGATCATAGGACGGATCGGATACTTATTCCAAACTGACAATCCTACAGCTAGAGGATCGACGATCGCGGCGGGATGATTCGGCAGAAAAAGAACCCCTCCCGGTTTATTTAAGACCTTAGGATTTAATTTTTCAGCCCCTTTTACCACAATACGATAACGAAACCACAGTGCAACTCTCATAAAACTGATTAATAGAAATTCTAAGAATTTTCTCACGAGGATTCTCCCTGATATAATAGATGCATTTTCTCTTAAGAGCGCAAATTTGACAAGTTTAAAATGTATTGTGTATAATAGAGGCCTAGGTACAGTACTTATAGGTATTTCATGGCAACGCTTATCGCCCACAGGGGTTCTTCCATTGAAGCCCCTGAGAATACTCTTGCGAGTATACAACGAGCCATTGAGCACCAAGTTGATTATATCGAAATCGATATACAGCTTACCAAAGACCTGGTTCCCATTATCTTTCACGATTCCACAACAGGAAGAACCACAGATTGCAAACAGAATGCTCCTATAGAGCTTATGACCTTACGTGATTTCGAGATGCTGGATGCCGGATCGTGGTTCCATAAAGATTATGCCGGAGAAAAAGTACCCACCCTGGCGCAGGTTTTGCAACTGGACTTCAGAACTTCAAATCTTATGTTAGAAATTAAAAAAGGGAACCATCCAGTCGATATTATTGTTGAAAGAGTGTTACAAACCCTTTTTGAAGCACACAACCCCTCACTCTTGGAGCATTGCCTCATTGGCAGTTTTGATCATAGGATCATTGAAAGGATCAACAAGTGCTATCCTCATTTAAAAGTTAAAGGGATCGTCGAAACCCATGCCATGCTTCCCCCTTTCTTGCTGATGAGTGTTAACCACATAACCTTTCATTATAAACTCGTCAACCCATCCCTTGTGGCAGACTTGCATGCACAGAATAAAAAGGTGTGGGCGTACACAATTGATGAGCGATCCATCTGCGAAAGATTACTGTCGATGAACGTGGATGGAATCATTACGAATGATCCGAGAAATATCGGAAAGCTTTTGAGGTGTACCACGCGAGTGTAGGGAAATTATTATTGCAAAGGTGGCAAGGAATGCCGATTTTTAGCAATGATATCATCGGTCGATATCTTTGTAGTAGGCCCAGTTGTTTTTGGAGGTTCGGTTGATTTATCGGATTCAGTTTTAGAGGATTCGATAGACGGTGATGAATCAACTTTTGACGAATGTGTTGAGTATTGAACAATGCTTACATTAAAATCAGTCAAAGAACCTTTCGGAGGATCTGGTGGTGGATAGCAGGTTGTGAATAATTTAACCAAATTGGCACCTAAATCTTTTTTTTCACATTGGATGAGTCCAATATTTGGATCAAAAATGTGGCACATCTTTGGAGATTCTTCAACAAAAAAAGCGATCGCATGCCCTCCCTCGTTTTTACCAGTTGCAAAATCTAGTTGATAGGTTCCTGGATCTAAAGTCCCGATGTTTTTAAGGTGCTCTTCGCTTGATTTATATTCCGTTGCAGGTCCCAGTTTTTCCAATACTTGCATCTGATCGCCTATGACTCCTTCATCTATACCCACTAGCTGGCAAGCTACTCTCTCTATTGCTTCTTCAATAAGTCCATTAATTAAAGGTTTTTTATCATTGCCTCCACGAAAAAAATCTAGTACATCGTCAAACAATTCGCTTCCTAATTTTTTTTCTAAATTATTTTGTTCCTCAGGTGTAAGTGCTTCACCATTTTTATATTTTTTAATTATTTCATTGATAACAGTTTTTTTATCCTTAGGGATCTTATTTCCTTTAACAACCAAATAATTTTCAAGAGAAGCGGCTAAAATTTTACTCGATTCAAAATATTTCGGTAAACTATATAAACATTGGTTTGCTGCTGCCACAATGGGAACTCCCTTTTCAAAACCTTCAACAGCCTTTTTTAAATCTACTTGTCCGGAAGCAACTTGACCGATTAAATGCAGGCAGGCGCCTTTGCAAACCCCATCAAATAATAAAGTATGTTTTTTTAATAAATCTTTAATGTCTTCCCTACTTGGATTGACAGGTAGGCCATATTTAGTAGGGTCGATACGGTTCTTCTCTAAATGTTTTTGGAAACGTTCAATTGCAACGTCTAAATCTTCCTTGCCATTAAGTTGTTTTAGTTTTCCTACATTAATACAGGATGCGACTATACTGTCTTTGCCTAACTGAGCTTGGGCATACACATGGTATGTAACATTTGCTTTAGCCCAACCTTTAGCTTGTGTGACTTTTCCTTGATGTTTCATACCCAGCTTTTCAATGACTTTGCCGCCCCCGATAAATATACAAGCTTGAATACCATGAAGTGTCGCTTTTTTACTTTGCAAGGCCACTTTCATCATTCTGCCAAAGGAATAGGTCTCAGTTTCTTTAACTTTTTGCGATTCTAGTTCTTTTCCTTGGGGTCGTTGAGTTCCGGTTGAATGATCAATATGCATAAAACCTCCATTAAAAGAGGAATTAATATAATAGAAACATCTACTATTTTATTATAGCATATTAATTAATATTTTAAGCTAATTTTCTATATTGTTTTGTGTTCTGGGGAATGCTGTGAAGAAATCGCATTTTGCATTGTAAAGTGCTAGCTAAAATTGCACTTTGCAATATAAAATGACAATTATATGAAAAAACAACACTATATACCCCGAAAGTTAGAACCTCCGAACGATAGCTTCTTTCTTATGGGACCCAGGGGAACAGGAAAATCAACCTGGCTATTGCATAATTATCCTGATGCAGTCCGCATTGATTTACTCCTAGGGGAAGAAGAAATGCGATTTAGCAGCCATCCCGAAAGAATACGCGATGTCGCTGCTCATATGAGGCCGGGATCAACCTTAATTTTAGATGAAGTGCAAAGAGTTCCACGTCTTCTACCGGAAATTCATGCCCTTATTGAGGAGAAGAAGGGAATTCAATATATTATGACAGGCAGTTCCGCGAGGAAATTACGACGATCTGTAAGTGATCTTTTAGGTGGGCGGGCACTTCTCAGACAAATGGGCCCTTTTTTAGCTTCTGAGCTTGGCAGCGAATTTTCACTCGAGAGGGCTTTGTCGATCGGCTTGATTCCGCTTATTTGGGAATCTGAAAATCCTAGGGAAAGACTCCAATTTTATCTCAAACTATATTTAAGAGAAGAAGTGCATGCTGAGGGATTAGTTCGTCAAATAGGAGATTTTGCTCGTTTTTTAGAAGTCGCAAGCTTCTCATATGGCTCTCTCTGGACCTCGACGGATATAGGAAGAGAAGCAAATGTAAAACGAGCAACTGTTGATAATTATCTTCAAATTCTAGAGGACTTATTCCTCGCCTTTTCATTACCCATATTTACAAGACGAGCCAAGAGACGTCTTGCAGCCCACCCCAAATTTTATTTTTTTGACGTAGGGGTATACCAAGCCCTGCGTCCTCGAGGAATTTTAGATAGCAGCAATGAAATAGAGGGGGGAGCTATAGAAGGAATCGTTGCACAACATTTGTATACGTGGGTTCAAACACAAAAAGAACCGCATTCACTTTCGTTTTGGAGAACAGCAACAAAACTGGAGGTAGACTTTATTGTTTATGGACCTAAGGGTTTTTGGGCAATAGAAGTGAAGAGATCTTCAAATCTTGGACCCGATGATATTCGAGGTCTTGCCGCATTCAAGGAAGATTATCCTGAAGCGCAAGCTTTCATTATCACCTTAGGAAAGCGTCGTGAAATCTATCGCGGTTTTCCTATAATTCCTTTAGAAGAATTTTTGATGCAGCTTATTCCAGATGGTCCGTTATTCACTGTAGTGTAAATGCTAGGAAATGAAAGGGGCTGGATCCTGCGATTCCTGCAATTTTACACACGTCACCAAGGCCAAATTGCTCCTTTTTTAAGCAATGCAAAGATAGCTTGGTAATTTTCACTTTGTATTGCCCAATCTATTAGAGTTCTTTTTCTTGTTAGGTCTCCATCATCGTATTTTATGGTTAATGTATCATTTGGATTAATTTCATCCGAATTCCAAACTGATTCAAGTATAGCTGCAGAATGACAATGTCGGATAACAGCATGTTTTAGTGGGAGATCCTGCATTGTTTCAGGTAGTTTAACCTTAGCATTCAAAAGAGCATGAAAGGCTTGTTCTCTTGCCTGCAAAAGGGATAATAATATAGGAGTGATATCGTTGGAATTCCGAATATCTGGATTTACCCCTTTTTCTAATAATAATTTTACAATATCTGCCTGATTTGATTGTACTGCAACATGTAAAAGTCCGTAACCATTATCATCTTGTGTATTCACAAGCTGTGAGTCAGTTTTCCTCACTATTTCTCGTAATGAATCATTTAGATAATGTTGAATTTCTTCCGAGTGTGGAATTTTGAAAAGATAATGAAACTTGTCTATAGCCTCAGTTAAAGGCATGTTAGAAAAGTCAAGTTTTCTATACTCCTCAATTGTTTCTTTTTGCCCCTCGTCAATAAGAGTACCCCTCCTTTCATGAATAGAAACCTCCCTTACTGAAAAGGATTTTAATGCCTGGTCTATATCTTGAGAACAAATTCCTTTTTGAATATCCGCTCCCGCAGCCAATAAAGTTCCAATCGCAGCAGTATTGCCGAAACTAAAAGCATAATCCAGAGCTGTAAAGCCTAGATTATCTTTCGCATTAATATCTAAGGATTCAGGAATTTTTTTGATTAATAATTCTACATTATCTGTGATTCCCGACATCCGATAAGAGTAGAAATTTTGAGCAATCAAATGAAGAACTGTCCTTCCATGATTATCTTTTTGATTAAAATCAAATCCACAAGTTAGACCTTTCTCTACCAGCCATGGAAAGATTTGTTGACTTGTTGTTCGATCACTGCAATAATTTGCAGCCAGGTGCAAAGGTGTCATTCCTTCGCAATTTTTTTGGTCAAATCTTCCCCCATTTTTCAGTATGGAATCCATTAATAAAATTAAATGAGATCCTGATCTAATCGGGCCGCTTGCAACAACTTGGTGTAAAAGAGTATCTCCATTTATATATCTTTCTGATAAAAAATTTTGATCTGATTCAATTTCTTTTTTAATAGTTTCATCTTTATCCTCTACTCCATAATAATCAATGATTTGTGCAATTTTTTTTTTATTTTCCATCATTTTTATTATTTCTTGCTTTGGATTGCTTGGCAATTGTTTAACTTTTTCACCAATTTCATGATAAAATTGAATCAACCTACTATTCCAAATTGTGGTGTTGTTATCTAGTTGTTGAAATAATTTAGAAACTTCGGATAGTTTTACAACATCTTTTATATTTAGAAATGACATCATATGAATTAAGGCATCCGAAGACATGTCTGTTATTTTATTTGGTTCCATAAAACCTCAAATAAACAGTTAAAGTTACAGTTGTATTATACTAGGTAAATCATTTTTTTTAAATAGTATAAAGTTGCATAGTGATTTATTGATAAAAAATAATGTCATATCTAGCTGAATATCAATACGCTCAGCTCTAATTCATCTTTTCACATAGATGTCTTTGGTACCAATTTTATATGCTCCCGTTATCGCAATTCCTAAGCTCACTAACGCTAAAACAGATGCTTGGGTTGACCCTGGTGCAGTCCGAAAATACTTTACACACTTCTTTAATCCATAATAACCTACACCTGTCGCTGCTCCAAAAATAGGCGCGCCAATAAAAGAGGCCATACTTAATATTCCAAGTCCAAATGTGGAAGGATTATCATTTTTATTTGCTCGTTCAGTTGCACCTGTAAAATATGATGAAGAAATCAAGCCTACTGCAAGACCTGTTGCAGCTCCGACTTTTACGCATGTAAAAAATGACATAATATAAACCTTTGTTATTAATGATAAAATCAAAAGATTACATATTTACAAACTTTAAAATTAGAGTATTTACTACCTGATATATTTTTCGGTTTTTCCATTTTTGCAGAAATCAAGGCTGGATCAACTTATTTATTTGGTAGATCGGTTATTTATTGGTGTTATGTGACCGATGAATCGGAGACGCACAATGCTTGAAATTGAAGATCACAGCAAAGCGATCGCTTTCTTGCACAATGACTTTGCTTCCGGAAACGTGACATGATGCGATGCCTCAGATAGCAATACCCACTTGCTAGCAGCTATCTCACTCTTTTGCAACAGGACATCCCCTTGCACTTCAGCTAAGAAATAATACACTGTCTTGAAAATTTTATTCCCTCGAGAATAAAATTCATACGACTCTTCCAACACTTGTTCCGATAAAAATTTGACAACCGTCAAACCCGTCTCTTCAAACAACTCACGGTTTGCAGCTACCATTGGCTTTTCGCCAGCCTCTGCATGACCTTTTGGAAAGGCCCAATGTGTACCTGACAAATGCCTGATCAGAAGCGATTCCCATTCCCCATTCGTTTTTCGCAATGGGATTATTCCGTAGGACTGCTCTGTATCCATAGTCTCACTCAATCACTTCTTATATGGCGCAAAAACGATAGTTGCATTATGACCTCCAAATCCAAAAGAGTTGGATATCCCTATTTTTACTTGATGCTGCAACGCTTTTGTCGGGATTCGAAATTCTAATCCATCTTCGGGATTCTCTAAATTAATCGTGGGATGAACAACCCCATCCGTGATGGCTTTAATGGTGGCAACAGCCTCGAGGCCTCCTGCAGCCCCTAAACAATGCCCGATCATCGATTTGGTCGAATTCATGACAATATTTTGGGGATTCGCAAACACCCTTTTTATGGCATTGACTTCAGCCATATCGCCCGCGGGTGTCGATGTAGCATGTGCATTAATATAATTGACATCTTCCGGCTTTACCCCGGCATCCTGCAATGCATATTGCAAACATTGCGCTACTCCTACACCATCAGGCCGCGGCTCAGTCATGTGATGCGCATCACAGGAAACTCCGCCTCCGAGATATTCTGCATAAATTGGAGCGCCCCTTGCTAATGCATGCTCCAATGTTTCTAAAACGAGGACTCCGGCGCCTTCCCCCATCACAAAGCCATCCCGCGCTTTATCCCAAGGGCGCGACGCTTTTGTCGGATCATCATTGCGCGTTGAAAGGGCTTTGCATTGGCAGAAACCGGCTAAACCGATAGGTGTAACGGCAGCTTCGGAACCGCCGCAGATCATTAAATCAGCGTCTCCTCTTTGGATATGCTGAGCGGCAGAAATAATCGAATTATTCGAGGTCGCGCAAGCGGTTGCAATGGAATAGTTGGGACCCATGAAACCGATATCGATGGCCAGTAGAGCTCCGCCCATATTCGAAATTATATACGGAATCAGGAAGGGGGTCACCCGGCGGTTCCCTTTTTCTTCCAAAGTGAGTATTCCATCGACGAAGACTCCCATTCCTCCCATACCGGAACCAATGATAATTCCACAGCGTTCTTTGTTTAAATTAGTTGTATCATTAGGGTTGATGGAGGCTTTTTCAAGGGCTTTTTTTCCTGCGACCATGGCATAGGCAATGAATTTATCGACGCGGCGAGCCTGTTTTTTATCGATGTATTCTCCCGGATCGAAATCTTTAATGGAGCCGGCAAAACGTGTAGGAAAATCTTCGCAAGGGAAGTCGGTGATTGCGGAAATTCCGCTGTTACCGGCGAGCAAATTTTTATAAAAAACATCTACGTCATTACCGAAGCAAGAAACAACCCCCATTCCTGTGACAACAATGCGTTTTTTCATCTATTTAATTCCTTCTTTACCTGTGGTAATATGAAGATCTACGATTTTACCCTCCCTCCAGAGCTCCTCTAACGCGTATTTTTCGCGCAATTCAGGAACAAACAGATGGATCACAAATTCTCCAAAATCGATTACAATCCAATCCGCATCGGACTCTCCTTCCACATGGATGGCTTGATATCCTTGAGCTTTCATGGCATCGCGGATGGATTGGCAGATAGCTTTCACATGGCGGTCAACATTTCCTTCGGCAATGACGAAATAATCGGTCATAGTCGAAATTCCTTTAACATCTAAAACCAGAATGTTAGAACCTTTTTTGTCAAAAATAGCTTGACCGATGAGATCTAAAATTTTTAAACTTTCACTTTTCATATGGATATTGGTACTCAAAAAAATACTTATTGAAGCTGATAGTATAAACTATTTGTATGAATGTAGTCCAATACTTTCTCTGGGACCAAATGACCGCAATATTGCCCTCTATGAATCCTTTCCCGAACTTCAGTGCTGCTGATCTCAAAAATTTTTGTTGGAGTCAGCCCTTTAACGATAGCTTCTCGGATTTCAGGGTCTTTCAAATGGTTTATAATCTCTTCGGTGTGATTCCTCTTCCCCACCAGCAACGGTACTAATTGAATTAATTCTTTTGCACGATGCCATTGGGGAAATCCCTTGATTGAATCATCTCCGATGATCAGATAAAATTGATGAGGATTCGTATTTTTGCTGTCATTTCTCAGCAACTCTTCTACAGTATCGACGGTATAGGAAGGTGCGGGACGTAAAAGCTCGGATTCTAAAATTGAAAATTGCGGAACATCTTGAATAGCAAGCCTTAGCATATTGAGACGATGCTCAGTTGGCACAGGATGCTCTTCTTTATGGGGATTGATCCGAGCCGGACAGAACCAAACTTCGGCAAGGGAAAGCCGTTCCATCATTTCGACAGCTAAGTTCAGATGTCCGAAGTGGATGGGATCAAAACTTCCACCATAAAGTCCTATTCTATTTGTGAGCACACCAGCGTTCCCATTTATTTTATTAAACCATAAAGAGGAGTTCGCGATATTTCGGCAAAGGCCAAAGTTCATCATCCACCATGGTTTCGATAGTATCTACCACATCTCGGAACTCACTGGAGATTGGTTCCACCTTTTCACAAAATGCCTTACTACTACTCGCTTTTAACTTTTCAGCCTGTTCACGGGCAACGCCCAGAGCTTTAGAAAGCTTTATCGCTTGTTCTATCAAACTACCCAACTGTTTGAGCAGGGCCATTTGCTCAGGCAATGCCTTCTTGTCACCGGTGACGTCCATATATTTTTCTATGCTTCGGGCCATGGCCTGTTGTTGTTTCATAGCAGCTGGCAAAATCTGAGTATTGAAGATATCGAGCATCAATTTAGCCTCGATATTCATCGTCAGGGAATACGTTTCATTGGAAATTTCATATCTGCTTTCCAATTCATGTTTTGTGAGTATCCCATCGAAGGCCTTGATCGTTGAGGGCATTTTGAGGGCTTCAAAAGCTTCCACAGATTTTTTTATCACAGGAAGGCCCCTGCGCTTCGCTTCCACTTCCCATTCATGGCTGTAGTTGTCTCCCGAAAATCGGATATTTTTCGAGCTTTTTAACGACTTGCGAATGGCAGGAATGGCAGCTTCCAGCAAAGCTTTCTTCGAGGGTGCCCCTTTTCCAGCTTTTCCAAGATTGGCTTCCACCTCTTCTAAGATCTCATTCAGGCTTTCTGCAACGATCGTATTTAAAACGGTAATGGGAAAGGCCGGATTCGCCGAAGACCCCACCGCCCTGAACTCGAATTTATTCCCTGTAAATGCAAAAGGTGATGTCCTATTCCGGTCTGTGCTGTCCTTTTTTAAGTCAGGAAAAAGCGGAAGGCCTAAATCATATTTGGTATGGGTTGCGGAACGCTTGTGTGCTCCGGTAGCCTCAATATTATCTAAAATATTTTCCAATTCCTTGCCTAGATAAATGGAAATAATGGCAGGTGGGGCTTCATGGCCTCCCAAACGGAAATCATTTGCTGCAGAGCCTATGGAAGCTCGCAATAAAGCAGAATGCCTATGCACAGCGTGCATAATGGCTGCGACAAGAATAAGGAAGTGGAGATTGTTTTCCGGAGTATCTGTAGGGTCTAATAAATTAATTCCGGCGTCAGTGCTTAATGACCAATTGCAATGCTTTCCTGAGCCATTCAAGCCGTGAAAAGGTTTTTCATGTAAGAGGCAGCTCAAGCCGTGTTTTACAGCAACCTGGCGCATGAGTTCCATCAGCAAAATGTTATGGTCAATCGCGGCCGAAGCCTTTTCAAATACAGGTGCGACCTCGTGCTGTGCCGGGGCTACTTCATTGTGCCGAGTCTTCACCGGTATTCCCAATTGCAAAGCTGCGGTTTCGAAATCATGCATAAAGGAGAGAATGCGATCTTTTACAACACCGAAATAATGGTCCTGAAGCTCCTGTCCCTTAGGCGAGGGGGCTCCGAACACAGTCTTTCCTTGAAGAACTAAATCAGGACGTAGGTTTCTCAATGCGCGATCGATTACAAAATACTCTTGTTCAGCCCCTAAAGTAGAGTACACATAACGGGCTGAAATGCCGGTAAGTTTTAAAAGCCGCAGGACAGCATCATTAATTTTCTTGTCGGAGCGGAGCAGCGGAATTTTGCTATCTAAAACATCACCCGTCCACGAGAAGAAGACTGAAGGGATACATAAGGTAACTCCATCACCGGCTATCCACAAGAACACGGGAGATGTCGGATCCCAACCTGTATAGCCGCGGGCCTCATATGTGCTTCTCAGACCACCTGAAGGGAAGGAGGAGGCATCAGGTTCCCCTTGGAGCAATTGTTTGCCTGAAAATTTTTCAATCACTTGGTCGGCGGCATTCCAATCGATAAATGAATCGTGTTTTTCAGCGATAGCTCCTGTGAGAGGCTGAAACCAGTGGCTGTAATGGGTAGCGCCATGGTTGACAGCCCACTCTTTCATGGCAACGGCAATGGGATCGGCATATTCAGGCTTAATCTTTTCGCGGCCCTCCATAGCATTCAGGACATTTTTATAAATTTCAACTGGAAGCATTTTCTGCATAACGCTTCGATTAAATACACGTGCCCCAAACGATTCTGAAGAAATGGCATTTTTCTCATCAGAAGATTGAAAATCAAAAACATTAGCCTTTTTCATTGCTTCAAAACGAGGATTCATACTTACCTAAATAATTTTCCAGTTTTTTTGTACACTTATGGCTCGAAGCTTACGATCAGGGTTCACAGCCACTTTATTCCCTGCACTTTCCAGGAAAGGCAGATCGGAAAAACTATCTGTATAAGCTGTGATATTTTCAAGGCTTATAGCAAATTCCTTAGCAAAAATTCGAACAAATTCAGCTTTATCGTGTCCTAATAAAAGCGAGGAGATATGCGAAAAATGTTCATTTTCATCCAAAGAGTAGTGCGAGGCCTCCCAATTGGTTACATTAATTTTTTTGGCAATGATTTGCACGAGAAAACTTGGGGAACTGGATAAAATCGCCACAAAACCCCCAAGATTTCGGGCTTTTTCTAATTCTTGAATGACAAGAGGGTTTGCTATTAGAGGCAAAAATTCTTCGATAAAGGCTTCAGCATGTTGGATGAATTCTTGGGAAGAGCGCCCTAGAAAAAGACGAGCAAAAATTTTATGGTGGAGCGAAGAGATAGACAATAAATTAACTTTATGGAGGGCATACAATCCGGCAAGTTTACACATGTCTACTGTGGAAAAAAAGCCTTGGCGATATAGATACTTTCCGAAACTGAAGCTGCTATTGACTTTGAGGAGGGTATGATCCAAATCGAAAAAAAACGCTGAAGGTGTTGTAGGCATTGTAGGCATAGTAATTACCACAACAATATACGCGAAGATGCGCGAAGAGGGCGAAGAGTACGCGAAGAAAATACAAATTTTAATTTTTTGAAAATATTTCTTTTAAAATCTCTTCGCGTACTTTGTTGTGGCAATGTACAACTCCTTCGCGTACTCTTCGCTCTCTTCGCGCATCTTCGCGTATATTGTCGTGGCGCGTATATCGTTGGGGCGGTTGGCGCGTATTGATCAGCCCTTGTTTTCAAGCTCCGAAATTTTATCTTCAATTTCTTTGATGCCGTGATTGATTTTTTCCAGACGGTCTTTTTCCGCTGCCATTTGGGATGTATAACTCATCGCTTGCTCGAAATCAAAACCGGAATTCCCACTCGCCTTTCGGAACACTTCTATTTGCGATTTGATTTCTTGCCTTCTTTCTTTTCTTTGCTTGAGAATCTCCCTTAATTGCTGGATTGTTTGCCTGTCATCTTCAGAAAGAGTCATTAAGGCTTTTTCTTTTTTGTCCGATATAGCATCCTTCAGAGGTTTTAATTGACGCTCTAGCTCCTGCTTTTCAAGTTTGGTGCAGGATAATTCATTGATTTTTGCAAAAAGTTCATCTCTTTTTGCCGTTAAGCCTTCAGCGTCAAAGTTTTCAATACTTTTGAACAAATCTTCAATCTGATTCTTAACTTCTTGCGTCTTAAATTTTCTTTGACGATCGCGCTCTTCTGCTTGATCGATGCGGTCCTGTTCCTCTTGTTTCACTTTGTCGAGAATTGGTTTTCTGAGGGCACTCAATTCATCTCTTAAGGCTCGCAATTCGTCTTTCCCTAAGTCGACTCGTCGCATTTCATTGACAACATCGTCTAACTTTCGCTGCGCTTCCGAATGGTTCATCTGACCGGATTGCATCAATTCTCCAATTTCTTTCAACTGGGAGAAAAGTTTATCTGCATTCTCTTTGAACACAACTTTCATTTGGGCCCGAACTTTTTTGCGCTCTTTATCCAAATGTTTTAACTTGTCCCAGCATTCGCTCAGACGCATTCTTGTGTGGGTAAAGGACTGAGTATTCAGCGTGATATGCTTTGCAACACCTTGCAGGGCTTTAATTTCTTCGCGCAAGGTAAATAGGGATTCATTGTAATCCTCTTCCTTAGCAAAGTGCTTCTTGATAAAGGTTTCAACATCATCATTAAAGTGTTGACTCATTTCCTTGATTAGCTCTTTGCGACGTGGAAATACTTTATCCCCGGCACTTGACAATCGCTGAAAAAACTTATTCTTTTGGCGAATTCGCATTTCAGTGCGAATCAATTCCTTGCGCAATGCTGAAATCCGTATAGCATGGGTATTCAGCATCGTCAGCTCTCGCTGAATCGCATAATAGTAGTCTTTCTTTGGTTCCAAATGATAACAATTTTGGATGAAATCGGCGATCGGGGTTTTCTCTAAATTTTCTTGCGTATTTTCTAAATCTTTTTCGAGGGCTTGGATGGCTATCTCAATTTGTTCTGAAGCAAACGCACTTTGTTCATCCAGTATCTCTTTCAAACGTCTTGCTTCTTTGGAGAGTTCTGAATACTTCCCCCAAAGGTCAGAACGAACAGCCGGATTAATATTTTCCTTGAATAATAGCAACGCAATATTTCGGGCATCCCAAAAACTTTTGAAATGAGGTGTGCCATTCTTAGTAGAAAGAGACATCTCCATGAACGAAGTTGTATGCTTAAGTTTTGCTTCAGGATCACTCAAAGCTTCAAGTTCTTTTGTGAATGTGTCATAATGTTGCTTATGACTTTTTTCTTTGTCTTGATGGTGACCCGGTTCTGATTCTGGATGCTCTTCTTCATGTACTGATGCTGACTCTGACATACAACACTGAGCCTCACTTAATGAGTTTTCAATTGCGCAACATTCCCGGTTTTCCGCTTGCGGGGATTCACATCCCTCCTCCACTCCGGAAATTTCTGAATGCAAAACACAATTTTCGAAAGATTCTTGGCTTTTAAAAATTTCTTGTTCGCTTACGCTCGTGCTTGGTACCTGGCTCATTTTGACAACTATTTGGTTTAAGATGATAAGATTTACATAGGAATAATAAACGATTCCCCTTTTTAGGTAAAGAAATTAAAACACAGGAGCCAGAAGACTCATCTGGCCTCGTAATCCTGAGTGATCATATCAATTGCAATTTCAGGATCATGCAAATCCAGATCAAGCCACCGAAACATCGGTTCGCGCCTGAACCATGTAAATTGCCTTTTAGCATAATTACGAGAGGCTTGTTTAAACGATTCGACAAACTTTTGGTAATCTTCTTGCGTACGGTTCGATTCCAAAAATTCTATGGCTTGCCGATATCCGATCGCTTGACTGGCCGAAGTGTTGGTTTTGATCCCCTCTGCAATTAGCTTTTCAACCTCCTCTAAAAACCCCTGCTGAAGCATTTGATCGCATCTTTTTTCAATTCGGTGATACAGGGATTCCTTAGGACGGTAAAGAAACCAACATCTAAAGTCGAAATTTTGAGGTTTTATTCTACTTGTCCAGGAAAGCTTACTTACTTTTTTCCCTGTCAGAGTAATGATCTCAAGCCCTCGAATAATTTTTTGTTTATCATTCTTAGTAATTGTACTTGCATAGTGAGGATCCAACTCCTTAAGCCTTTCAAAGAGAAATTCAGGGCCCATTTGCTCCATTTCCAATTCCAAAGCTTTCCTTAATTCAGGAACAGACGGTGGGCCGCTCGGAGGACCGAAGATCAATGAATGTAAATAAAAACCGGATCCGCCCACAAAAATGGGGACGTTATCACGTGCATGAATCAATTGGCAGCAGTGCCGCGCTTCGTAATAAAAATCGACAACGTTGAAATTTTCCTTAACATGACGGATGTCAATCAGATGGTGGGGGACGAGCATCCGGTCTTCGATGGAGGGTTTAGCTGTCCCCACGTCCATTCCTCGGTATACTTGCATGGAATCTGCAGAAATGATCTCTCCGCCGATGCTTTGAGCGAGAGATAAGGCAAAAGATGACTTACCGGTACCTGTGGGTCCGGCTAGGACAATGACCCGTTTTTTTGGTTTATGGAGATTTGAAGTGAGTTGTTTTTGTGCCTGAAGGGCAAAACCTGTATAGATGCGTTCGATTTCTTCTTTTTCAAGGCAAGTCACGGCTTCACCGATTATTTAAATCTAAAGGAAGGATAGCCTATAGGGGTCGAAAGATCAAAACAATTATTCTGGATAGATTCAAACTTCGTCAAAACGTTTCAAGGCTTCATCGTTGGTTTCAGCCAATAATAAAATGTGGTCGAAACCGGACATCACCAGAACATCCATCACATTGGCATTCACAGAACTGACGACAAGCTTTCCTGAAAGCGTTTTTAATTTTTTAGTGGTTGATAGCAACATGCGCATGCCTGCGCTGCTCAGGTAATCCACACCGGCGAAGTCTAAAAGCAATTTATGTTGTCCATTGTTTATGCTGTCGAAAATCTTCTTTTCGGCAATCGGAGAGGAAATCGCATCAAGCTTCCCTTTTAAATGCAATATAAGTATGTCCCCTTTTTTTTCTTCTTTTACGCCCAGCGTTCCTTCTAATAATGCCATAGAACGATCCCCCAATTATATAGGCCACTCATGCTAATGATTCTTAAACCGCATGTTAAAAATTTTCTAGACAAATTGCAAGAGAATAAAGGAGCGAAGGATCACCGGGATGCCTATTTGCCTTAGAATTTGATGCCTATATAAATTTTTTTAGTAAACGAAACATTGCTTTTCTCTCTGCAACTTTCAAAAATATCGGCATAGAAAATATGCCTAAAGTAATTTGGTGTATTTGCCATAAGATCGGAATAAGTTTAATAAATGAAATTCAAACTACAGAATCTGAATTTAGATCAGATGATTCCCCCTATAAGATCAGTTCATTCCATTTTACCATCGATACTGTTGAAATAAATAAAACAATTTACAAAGTTTTGACTTGGCATGATGATCAACCTCTTATACCTTCAATTAGCTTCTCTTTTATAAAGGCTATGGAAGTTGCAATCATTTCGAAAACTGCTCGTGGATTGGCCAAATTTCTAGGCATTGACTTTCAAAAAATAACCTAATATTTTATTTCTTCCTCGTTAAGCATGAGAGACATGTAACGCATCCTTCAACAACTCGAGGATTTTTTCCTTCACTTCAGTAACGCTCCCCGTCCATGTCACTCCCGCTGCCTTACTGTGGCCTCCGCCCCCCAGCGCTTTCATAATCTGGCTAATATCCAGATCCGACATGGAACGCATCGACACCCGCACATGATTTCCGGGTAACTCCCGAAGCAACACCACACAATCCACATTCTCAATCAACTTATTGAATTCATGAATATAATCTAAATCGAGATTCTCAAGATCTATCGCTTCGTTGTTCTCATGCGGATAATCTTCACGTGAAATCTGCTCAATGATCACCCTGTTATCTAAATGAGCTTCCATTCTCTCCAATGCCCGTGCAAACATCTTCACCTGAGCAAGAGGCACATGCTGAAAGAGATTGGTATACATTCGATCAGGATCTACTCCCAATTTAATGCACTCATCAGCGATCTTATGCGATTTTCGATTGGTGCTCGAATAAGAGAAACGGCCAGTATCACAAAGGACGCTCGCATAAATACCGGTCGCAGCCTCTATATTTAATTCGAACCCGCATTCTTTATACAAAGTATACACCATGGCTCCGACAGAGCAGGCTTTGACATCTATCGCGTTAATCGAAGTAAACGTTGCATTGGCAGGATGGTGATCTATGCATAAAGTGATGACACCGGGCCTCTCGGCTAGATTGGCCAAGCGGCCGATCCTTTCTTTGCGGTGCGTATCCAATACGATGAGAACTTGAGTTTGACTATAGTCTGTTTGGGGATGGTAAACTTCATGGATTCCATGAAAATCCAGAAAAGCGAACTTGCTTGGAATAGGACTGTCGCATACAAAGCGAACTTTTTTATCCATTTGAAGCAATAGCTCTGTGAGGGCACAAGCGGATCCAATTCCATCGCCATCAGGGTTGACATGCGTCGTGATGACAAAATGATGGTGGAGATGAATGATCTTTTTGATTTCACGCCACATATATATCACGCGCGGGTAGGATTTTAAATTTTGTGCTGCGCCAAAGCCCCGGGATTGAACGATCGCAAGCCGGTTCATATTGACTAAATTTGACCGGCTTGCGATCGTTCAACCGCGGGAGCTTTAGCGCTGCACAAAATTCAAAAGCCTACCCGCGCGTGGTATACAAGCCGAACTCAAAACAGCATTTGGAGACAGCCAATTACGCAGGTCAATTCCGGACGTATTTGGCTATTTGCAAATACTGTTTTAGCCCGTTACTTGTGCTGCTTCGGGAATTTTGTCATACGATTGTTTTTTCTCCAAAAATTGCACCCTTTCAGCCGCAACACGCAATTTGCAACGTTTTTCACCATCTTTTGCATGCCACACATCCAACTGCAATCTCCCTTCAACCAAAACCGGTGAAGAGCAATCCAACACTTGCGCACAACTTTCCGCTTGCTTTCCCCAAACAACAACATCTACGAAACAAACTTCTTGCTGACGATCGCCGCCTAATGTTACATACTCGCGGTTCAACGCTACCAAAAGATCTGTCACGGATATGCCATTAGGCGTTTTACGCAATTCTGGCTTTCGTGTTAATCGACCTGCGATTAATACTTTGTTTAGTGCTACCATAGCACTTTTCCTCTCTTTGTATTTTAAAAAAAACTTACCATTAGGTCGTTTTATGTTTCTTACGGCCTAAGTTCTACAATACCTAAAAAATTATTTTACACAAGAAAAAAGGAAAATATTTATTTTAAAATTTAAAAAGGGGAAATTTCTCTAGGGATTTAATGAGAGATTTATTCGACTAATTCGACACGGACTCTATGTCCCAAGCGAGCACAAACCATCATCGCAATGGTTCGTATTGCCTTTATGGTCAATCCTTTACGACCAACAACTTTACCGATATCAGTCTGACCGACACGAACTTCGACAGTAATTCCTCTATCGTTTTCAAAACAGCGGACATCAACTTTTTCAGGAAGATCAACTAAATTTTTTATAAGATATTCTATAAACTCTTTCATAATTGTTTTATCCCTTACTTATGACACGGTCTTCTCTATTAAATAGGGTGCTTTCATATCATGAGAGGCAATTTCATCTCAATCATTTTCGCTAAAGTTTAAGGGGGGAGCTCTGTGCCATCCATTCCATGTACTCTTGATTGCCCCCAGCAATTCTAAAATACAGAATTTCCGGCACTTCATAACTGGAATTAGACTGAATAATTTCTTTGATTTTTTCGTAATTTTCCGCTGGTGCCTTGAATACAATTTTACTTTCCTGCGAGGTCTCCAATTGGTTGTTCCACATATAGATTGACTCGACCCAGGGAACTATCTGGGCGCAAGCCACGAGTCTTTCCTGAGCCAAATAACGAGAAATTTTGCGGGCTTCATCAATGGAACCGCTTGTCCAATGAATTTCAATAAATTCGGTCATATATATACCTGTGTAAAATGAATATCACTGTCATAACAAACCACTTCATTAACTCTCAAGAAAGATTGCTCACCCCTCATTCCACTTTTCCTATAAAAGCCAACTGCGGTATGCGCATATCGATCAACATGCCCGGCGCCTTCCACACTGTAGATTGCGAGGCGGCTTCTGAAGGCTCACCCATCTTGTTCAATCGATCCCGCAATGCCCCGAAATCCGCCAGTTCCTGCAAATATCGATTCGTGCTAAAACGGATCGTCCGAGGATATATATACAGATATGAATTGCTATTATACGATTTCTCCCGACGGTCCTCCAGGATTACCACAATCTCACGCTGGCCATAGCTCGGAGCAAATGCTTTAGAGACATCTATGCGACGGATGAGAGTTCCTTCCTTCGCATAATTTTCCGATAGAAGCTTCAGCATATGCAACGCTATCCGTGTTTTTTTCCCTTGCAGGCGAGTCCCCCACTTGAGTGCGGCGGGATCAGAAGTCTCCTCATCCAACCCTAAAACGAATTCGGGGATATTTTTCGGAGTAAAAAATGGTTTGAATGGAATCAAGACCCCTTCGTCATCCATGGCCGTATTTGTCAATTCCGCGATATAAGCAGCGGGTTTACGCAAGGTGTAATCAATATAAATGGTCCCTGGTTTGATCTTTTTCACTTCTGCTGTTTTGATAAGCGGAGATTCCAACAATCGCTTTCTGGCTTCTCTTGTCTTAAATCGATATAGATTGGAAGGACGGTCGATGGATAGGTCCAACAATTCAGCCAGATAACCCGTTTTCAGGCATTCATTATCGTTGCAAGTCTGCACAAGGGCGACAATTTTATATCTATCATCCTTAGCGTAAGAGTCTTTCACATGGCGGTAGTAAAAAACAGCCAGAGCACAACTTCCGGAAATCAAAAAGGTAGAAAGTAGAATCCACTCCAAAGCCTTACGAAAAGGAAATGAGGAGGAAGAATTTTCATTATCCTGCGTTATTTTCATCACTTACAAATATCCTATTAGCATGGTCGAAGCGCCCTATCCTGTTGACGTTTTCTTTGTAAGCCTAAAATTATCAATCGATCCATCAATTGTGCGGAAGGTAAACCATTGGTCGCGCACATTCTTGGATAAAGGCTGTTTTTCGTAAATCCCGGAATAGGATTGATCTCGTTCAACCAAAACTTTCCATTGGTATCTAAAAATGTATCAACTCGAGCCATTCCCACACATCCTGCCACTTGATATGCCCGGCGGGCCAATGCCATTCCCTCTTCTATAAGCTTTTGCGGCAAATTAGCCTTCGTTTCAGCCGACATGGCATTTTGCCCATATTTACTTTCGTAGTCATACACTTTTCCTCCAGTGATAATTTCGCCAGGAGGAAACACGTCGACCCGATCATTGCCGATAACCGCAAATTCAATCTCGCGTATTTCATGACCATTTTCCACTAACACATGTGTATCCACTTTAAAAGCCTGGGTAATGGCCGACTCGAGTTGTTCCTTCTTAATCACCTTGCTTACGCCGACACTAGAACCTAAATGAACAGGTTTTACGAATACGGGAAATTGCAATTTAGCCTCAATTTGCAAGAGGATATCTTCACGTTTTGTGTCCCATTCGTATTTGCTAAAGCCAATAAAATCAGGGGTAGGAATGTTATGCAAATGCATAAGCTGTTTCGTGACTATTTTGTCCATGCATATCGCCGAAGCGCGATGTCCGGCTCCCACATAGGACTTGCCCAAGATCTCAAAAAATCCTTGTATTGTACCGTCTTCTCCGAACGGACCATGCAAGATAGGAAATAAGATGTCGCATTCCAATATCCGTTGGATGTCTTGTTGTGAAATCGGATCTTCGCTTATCGGATTAACTTTCACCACCTCTCCATCTTCAAGACATTGCGAAGCCTTTGGTCCACTGACCCATTGTCCGCTCTTAGAAATCCCAAAATACTCAATTTCATACAGTTCATGTTTCAGGGAAGAGGCTATATGGTGAGCAGATAACAGCGAAATTTCATGCTCAACGGAAAGCCCGCCAAAAACGATGCCCACTTTATATTTTATTGCCGGCTTTTGTTTAAGCTTTTCAATGATCTTCGTGCCTACATACGTTATGTCGCCGGCTCCCAGTGTAACCAGAACGTCATGGGGACGCAAATCATAGGCCAGTTCATCCACAAGACGATCCTTCGCCACATGTCTCACAGGTATAGTAGATTCTTTTCGGATGTTTTCCAGAACCTTCCGGCTATCCACTCCTTCAATCGGATCTTCTCCGGCTGCGTAGATATCAGTGAGAATCAATTCATCGGCGCAATCAAACACTTCTGCGTACATGTCCATGCAATCCCTCGTCCTGCTATATCGATGAGGCTGATAAACAGCGATTAAGCGCTTTTCACCGATCGCATTACGAATTCCCTGCAACGTTGTTTTGATTTCAACCGGATGATGGGCATAATCATCCAAAAAAAGGATTTCTTGCATTTCCCCTTTCTTCTCACATCGGCGCACAATCCCGCTAAAGGAGAGAAAGGCTTTGCGGATGGTATCTTCTTTGATTCCAAGACTGAGGCATAATCCCAAAATGGCCGCGGCATTCAACGCATTATGCCTTCCTGATAGGGGAAGCTGAATGTTGTCATATTGAGTCCCCAGGTACTCCACATCAAAGCTAATTTGCCATCCATGTTGATGAAATCGGCTGACCTTAAGTTCGCACTGAGGACCGAATCCATAGCGAATCCCAGGAGGAGAAAGTTTCGTCAAACCGATATCGTCACCACACCAAAACAAATGCTTATGGGTACTTACTCTGCGTATAAACGTAGAAAACGCTTTATGCAACTCTGCCTCCGTGACGAAAAAATCCATATGATCTAAATCAACATTGGTCACGATCGCGCCATATGGAGTATACTTCGTGAACGTTCCATCGCTTTCGCAAGCTTCCGCAACAAAATAAGTGCCTTGGCCATTCCTGGCGTTGGAAGAAAATTGGGGGATGATGCCACCGATGGCAAAGGCCGGATCCAATCCTGCCTCGATTAGAACAGCGGC
>Ga0206822_1061_pt1 | contig 30545 bp, 25 predicted proteins | sample Alteio_BWOrgCont_83_FD_152913 | JGI IMG/M metagenome (GOLD analysis project Ga0206822, IMG submission 152913) | Enriched cells from forest soil in Barre Woods Harvard Forest LTER site, Petersham, Massachusetts, United States -... | ecosystem: Environmental > Terrestrial > Soil > Temperate forest >... | reverse complement strand
CCTCCGGTCGCTATGGGCTCGTTTCAGACGTCCTCCGCTGGCGCTCCGGACTAGAACACAGTTCCCACTTAACCCGCGCTGCCGACAAGCGCAGCTTCTTTGATCATGATGTAATAATGACTTTACCTATGTGCTTTTGAGATTCTAAATGATGGTACGCATCTTTCGCTTGCAAGAATGGAAATACTTTATCGATAGCAGGCTTTAGCTTTATAACATCTACTGCATGCATCAGCGCCCTTAATTCTTCGGTAGATTCCATCAAGATTCCACGGATCTGCACTTGATGATAAAGAAGATCGCGTATGTGTAAATTGCTTTCAGTTCCTGAGAGAATTCCGATCACTGCTACACGTGCCCCATAATTGCAAATACGTAACGACTGTGCTAAAACATCTCCTCCGGCTACATCTACAACCACATCAACGCCATTACCTCGTGTGATGTCTTTGACTTGGTCCGCCCAATTAGGTTCGCGATAATTCACGGTTGCAGATACTCCAAATGTCTTCTTTACAAAGTCCGCTTTTTCCGTTGAAGATGTTGTCATGATCGTTTTTGCGCCGATAGCCTTAGCAATTTGCGCTGCAAATATGGACACCCCGCCTGTGCCATGTAATAGAACCCATTCTCCGGGAAGTGTTTTCCCATGTGTTACAACCGCTGCCCAAGCTGTAAGGCCTGCAATAGGAAAAGTGGCAGCTTCCTTGAAGTCGAGGTGTTCAGGTATTTTCACTAGCGAGTCTGCTGGATATATTACTTGTTCGGCTAAGACGCCATCCACTCCCACACCACCGACAAAGGTGCGCGCCCAGCTTGATCGAAGTTTTCCGGCGGGGTAGTGCCGAAATGGGGAGTTTAACACCCGATCGCCTGGTTTTAAATCAGTGACATTTTTACCGACTTTTTTAACGATACCAGCCATATCGGAAAGAGGAATGAAGGGTGGGATATTTTGGTTTTTGTATTGATAGAGTCCTTTGGCTACCATCAGGTCCCTATAATTGAGCGACCACGCTTGCACATCGACTAAAACATCAAAATCATTGAGATCGGCAGGTGATGGTTTTTCTACTAGTTGGATTGCGTCAATTCCTTTTCCATCGACTAAATAGTATTTCATAAAAAAATCCTTTTGTAACTGGAAAAGTTAACACTTTATGTTCTTCGTTGCAAGTTTTTTACGACTAGAAAGCAATCTTTTGCGTTCTCTTTCTAACCCAATTAAACCGCCCAATATTGCTGCAAGAAAAATCATTGCTTGAAAGTCCATTAGAAGCAAATTTAACCAAAAAAACCACTAAGTTTATGCCGCCTTCTTTTGCTTACTTTGTCCAACTTAAAATTTAATTCATGTCAAATGAGCGAATTCCTAATTCTTCTAGACGTTTCTTGGTAATCAAACATTCGCAATTATTACTTTTAGATAATTTATCATTTCTTTCTTTCACCAGCCTAAGGATACTTTTTTTACAAATCTCCTCATAATCATCTATTTTATCACCTGCCCAAAATTCCCAATAACGAGCACAAACTAAGTTATCTACTTTTTGTGCCAATAGTGCTTTCGCAAGCTCAGCCTGGGCTAACACGTGGGTTCATAGTTACGTGTAAAGCCATTTAAAAAATATGCATTACTTAACTTAGTCAAATTCGTCTAAGTATAAAAAAGGCTTTCAGCCTTAGGATAAAACGTTTGTAATGCAACAGAAATCATGCCCAACCCAATGTCCCCAAAATCAATTCAAAACACCCGAAGTTATGAACAAGGCTGAAAGCCTTTTGTATGTAAGCCTAGGCTCAAGCCCTGAAGGGGCGCCGAGCCTAGGTACTACCCAGAACGGCATCACACGCTGTAAGCGTGCCGTATTCCAAGGTCACCATAATAAATTCAAAATACCCGAAATTTGTGACCAAGTCTGAAAGCAATGGGACGAGAAATAGCAGGAACTCCTGAATGGAAAATCATGTAATTTTGGTTGATTCATTCAAGCCAGGACTGACCCAATTCTTCGCGATGATCTCTGACTTTTATCACTCTAATTCACCTAAGGGGTTTGACGAGTAGATTAGAGTATCCATGGATTTATTATTTCCACACCAAGAGGTGCAAAATGCTTGTTATTATCTGTGACAACAATTAAACCATTGTGCTGTGCTGTGGCCGCTATGAGACCATCAGCAACCGGGACATTATTTCCATTTTTCATTCCGGATCCGCTCATTTTACCCCATGTAAATGCCACTTGAACTGTAATATCCAAAATTCGATTGTTAAAACGAGGAATGAGTTCTCCAAAAAGCCAATCCTCGAGCAACATATGCTGCTTTTGCAGTTCTGAGTTTTTGCCATCAAGTTTTGCAATTCCAGCCTGAATTTCACCAAGTGTAATAACACTAATAAAATAGGCGCTTTCTGGATGTTTGACGATCCAAGAGCTGAGCTTTGGATCAGGATGTGTTTTTATTCGTCGAAGTTTCGACAGCACACAGGTATCCAACAGATAGGTCATAAGTCAACCTCTCGAGGAAGATCTTGACTTCTCGTTATGTCGAGCTCAACTTCAGGACAGGGAGAATTTGCAAAAAATTCAAGAAGCGAAGTTTTTGGCTGTAAATCATTATCGTATTTTTCTTTTGATAAAACTACATAAATTTCATTTCGATTGCGCACAATCATTTGCATTCCTGTTTCTTGTGCGAGATCCATCACCTTTGACAGCTTAGCTTTAGCTTCCTGGAATTGCCATATAGTAGGTTTTTTATTTTGCGAATGATCTTTGCGTAGCATGTGTTACCTCCAAATTAGACTAGTCTGACTAGTTTCATTATAAATGATTCAGTAATTATAGGCAAAATGAATCTTCTCATTTTTGGAAACTCTTGTGGCAATGTACAATTATTCTTTAAGATTCAAATAAAAAGGAGATGGCCATGTTCGATGCGATTATCATAGGTACAGGCCAGGCAGGCCCGCCATTGGCTAGACGTTTTGCCAAAGAAGGCCATTCCGTGGCAATCATTGAGCAAAATCATTTTGGCGGAACTTGTGTGAATTATGGGTGTACGCCAACCAAAACCCTTGTCGCCGATGCAAAAATTGCTCATTCAATAAAAAACGGTTCATTTTATGGTATGAATGCAGATTTTCAAATCGATTTTAAAAAAATTAAGGAGCGAAAAGACTCCATCGTCAATAGTTTTTCAAAAGGTGTAGAAAAATCATTGAAGTCTTTAGAACATGCGAAAGTCTACGAAGGAAAAGCCACTTTTATTAGTGCGAATCAAATAGCAATTGGTAAGGAAGTAATAGAGGCAGAAAAAATTTTTATTAATGTAGGATCAAAGACTTACATTCCTGAAATCCCTGGTTTGGCAAACGTTCCTTATTTAACAAATATTTCATTACTCGATATTGATAAATTGCCCGAACATTTATTGATTTTAGGGGGAGGCTATATTGCCGCTGAATTTGCCCAAATTTTTATTCGATTTGGATCAAAAGTGTCAATAATAGAAAGAAGTCCTATGATTATGCACAGAGAAGATCCGGATATCTCACAAGCTTTAGAAGAGATATTCAAAAATGAGGGAGTTGACATCTATACCAATGCCCTAAATTTTGAAGTTCTCCCAAATAGTAAAGAAGGAAATATTCAAGTTCAATTTGAACAAAATCATATCAAACAAAAAATAACGGGATCCCATCTCTTACTAGCCATTGGAAGGGTTCCCAATACTGATGGTCTTTCACTTGAAAAAGCCAATATCAAGACTAACAGCAGAGGATATATCGAAGTTAACGATCAGCTCCAAACATCACAACCACATATATGGGCTGTGGGAGATTGTAATGGCAAGGGAGCATTTACCCACACCTCTTATAATGATTACGAAATTGTGGCTGAAAATTTATTCGATAATGGAACAAGAAAGGTATCAGATAGGATCCCCATCTATGCTTTATTTACCGACCCTCCTTTGGGGCGAGTAGGATTAACCGAAAAAGAAGCGCGGGAATTAAATCTAGAGTTACAAATTGCCACGTTACCCATGACAAAAGTTTCTCGAGCAATTGAAAAAGGGGAAACCGAAGGATTTTTAAAAATTCTTGTGGATGGAAAAACGAAACAAATACTTGGAGCTTCCTTTTTAGGTGTTGATTGCGATGAAGTGGTTCAAGTGATAGCGTTAGCGATGACTGCAAAATTGCCTTATTCTGCAATTAAAAAGACTGTCTTTATTCATCCAACGGTAACAGAACTTATCCCAAGTTTATTAGACAAATTACAACCTGCTGCGCCATGACAGAATACTCTTGATAATGCCCGCAATCCCACCTACTCCCGCTGCAATCGCCAAAACGATCGGCGCTTGAGCGATTGCAACACCGACTCCCACACTTATCCCAACAGGCACGATAATCATCTGTGTCCCATAAGCAATCTTTCGCCATGTCGCCAACTTGATATTCGTAAGACGATAAAGGCAATCCTTCTCGAATTTCAGGAAAGCCCCGAGGGTTAACCGATCCAATGCCTTTAAGGAGGTATATGAAGTACCATTCAATCTCACATCAAGCTCAGCCCTATTACTTTTCTTCTGCTCAGCATGTTCCTGCACGGCTGTAGAAAGATAATGGATAAAATCCGCAACTTTTTCGTTCTCCATTTTTACGATTTGCCGGCACCACTCAGGGTTTTCTATTTCAAAATCCACGAATAATTCCGCCGTTTTATCTAAACTCTGTATAACCCGAATGAGCTCGGCAATGATTTTAAACTTCTCTAATTCTATATGGCATACACTTTTCCACTCATCAGGGATGACTTTGCCTATAATAAGAGCTTGCAAATCCTCTTGAGACAAAAGTGAAAGCTTTATCACTAATTCATCAATTCCTTGAATGGATAGGTTATGGGCATGATTGAGTTCTTCAGCCAGCTTTAAAGTGGCAACTTTTTTGGTTTGAAAATACATCAAATACTTCAACTGTCTTTCGATCTGTAATTCCAGGTCGCGATCGTCTTTGTACACATGAGAGATGACCGGTTTTGCATCTATCTTAAAAATCTGCGAACAATGGGGTCCTACAAAAAATCCGCTAGCCGTTGGTAAATAAGTATATGCAATGACATTGATATTTCTGGTTTTCCTAAAATGGCCCAAGAGTGTTGATCCACACAAATTCACAGGATCCCACTCAACAATATTGTAGATAACGGAAAAAATGATGTCCTTCGTTGAAGCATGCAGCTCCAGCTTTTCAAGCGATTGTGTAAAATCTTCACTTTGAGATGTTGTAACAGCGGGTGGATTGAAAACATTCATTTCCACTTTCTGTATTTTTTGCCAAGGTGATAGCATGTCGCCCTGAGTCTTTCCAAGCCCCTTGGCTAAATCATTGCAGAAATGCTGTGAATGTGCAGCCCCTTGGCTATGTCCATGTACCCTTAGTTGAATGCGATTGTTAGGATTGTCCAGTAACACTTTGCTGAGATGTTCTTCAAATATCGTTTTGACATGTTCATTATATATGTCAAGTCCGGATACGTCCGCTAAATTATTCCGTATGCTTTCTGTACTGGAAAGATCTGTTCCCTTAAATAAAACAAGTATCTCTTCTGTTTTGAAAATTTTTTCCAAGAGCAGATAGGCAAAGCCATCCTCATAAACAGTCTTTTTCACTTCAAGATAACAGGGTGCTTCGGATGAAGCTTGTCGGCAAGGAATCATCATCCCTTCTTTGAAGGGAAAATAGGCAATCTCACGCCCTAAATATTCTGCGATGGCATTTTCTATAAGGTCTTCATGGTACGACTGCTTCCATTTGGAAATCGATTTTAATAATTTCCGGTCCTCTTCAAAATTTTTGAGCTGTTCTTCCGAATTTTTTTCTAAAAAAACTTTTTTCACTTTTTCAGGTATATTCACCAAGTCGGTCAATTGGTCAGGATCCAGATCCTTACGTATCCGAAAGAGAATTTCTCCCAATTGGGCTTCATCGAATAAATCAGACTTACATGTCTTGGCAAAATCGAGAATCTCATCGAAGTCATTCTCTTTATCTAGGGTTTTGCTGCTTTCAATGAGAAATTCTATATCTTTCCGGGTTATTCGTACCGCAATTCCGGTTACTATCATGAGTACATCGGACTGAGTCAATTGTTCCTTGTCTCGTAACTTGTACCGCAAAAGAATAGAGGTGATCAGGCTTTCTCCGAAAACACTTTTGAGAATAGGAAGTAAAACTTCGCCCTTCCCTTGGGTTCTTGCAAACACGTTCTTCACCCGAACCGGGAAGCGAATCGGATACGCTTCTTCCGGTTTTATCGGTGGCGTGGGAGCAGTTGGAGTGGATTGCAATAGAATCGGGGTCAGCTCAGTCGGAACGGAAGGATTTGGATCCGTTGGGAGGGGTAGACTCATTGGAGCCACAGGCCGTCGGCTAAACCATGAAAAAATAGCGCTCATACTATTTTCCTCCATCAAACGAATTTTAACTGGGAATATAGAAATATGGCAAGTTCAGTCAAACTCTTCGGTCCGGTTGACCACAAAATGAGGGACTTAGGGACTTAAGGAGGCAATTGCATAAGTCCCGTGCGAGCGAGTTACTTTTGGTTGAATGATTAACGTTGCAAACTAACTCAGGGAGTCCTCACGTGTTAGCCCAGGCTGAGCTTGCGAAGCCTGGGTACTGAGGCTTAATATCTTAGCCCCGGAGGGGCGACACGTTTTTATTAACATATGCATTTAACAATTTAATGCTCCAAATTATCGCCAAGAGCACAAAAGTTTGGGGAGATATGTCTTAAAAACGTGTCGCCCCTCTGGGGCTAAGACGTTAAGCTTCAGTACCCAGGCTTCGCAAGCTCAGCCTGGGCTAACACGTGAGGGCTTCCAGCGTTAGTTCGCAACGTTTATCTTCCAACTAAAATAGCTTCACTCATCGGACTTATGCAATTACCTCTAAGGGACTTAAGGAACCTTAGGGACACTAGAGACAGCGCTTTATTTGTCTCTGTCCCTAGTGTCCCTAAGGTCCCTTAAGTCCCTATCGTCCCTCATTTCGTGGTTTTTGACTGGAATTCCCCCCAAACATCAACCTAAAGTGGACGCACTCGCCTTAGCTAACGGCCTACTCGACTGTTCCTGGGTTTGTTTGGAAGGCATTGAATAAAATTTGCCGCCGGATTTTTGCATGTCAAGCAACAGCTGCGCCGGAGCAAACCGCGGACCATACAAGCGCTCAAAGTTCTTGAGCTCCGTTACCACATACTCGATACCAAGCTCATCCGCGTACTTCAGTAAACCCCCTCTGAATGGTGGAAAGCCTGTTCCAAGAATCATTGCCATATCCAAATAAGCCGGTGAACCAATAATCTTTTCCTGCAGGCAACGCGCAGCTTCATTCACCATCGATAAAATCATCCGATCCTGGATCATACTATCTGTCAACTCAGGATTCTTTGGACAGAAGATCGACAAGATTTTATTGATTTCGGGATTCGGTTTCTTATCCTTCCCCTTATAAATATAAAAGCCTTTATCTATCTTCTTGCCGAAGAGTTTTCGTTCGTACACTTCGTGCAGGATTTCAGGACAATGCATCCGCTCTCCATATGCCGTTTCCAATGCTTTGGAAACCTTATACGAAACATCGTTGCCGACTTCATCCGACAACTCAAAAGGAGACATCGGCATTCCGAAATCTAGCATCGCTTTCTCCAACTGTTTCATCGGAACCCCTTCCTGAAACATCCACATTACTTCATTGGCGCCGGCTACAAAAATTCGGTTCACAAGAAATCCGGCACAATCGCCTACCACAATCGGGGTCTTCCCTATTTTTTTGCAAAATTCCACAGCCGTAGCGATCACTTCGGGAGAAGTTTTTGTGCTGCCAACAACTTCCACAAGAGGCATTTTGTTGACCGGATTGAAGAAATGCATTCCCAAAAATCGTTCCGGATGTGCGAAAGCTTTGGACATCGCTTCGATCGTCAGCGAAGACGTGTTAGTAGCAATAATAGCATTCGGCCTCACAACCCCTTCTAATTCGTGAAAGATCTTGTTTTTCAGTTCAATATTTTCCACAGCCGCTTCTATCACCAAGTCTACATTTTTAAATCCGGAATAATCGACAGTCCCACTTAAAAGTTGGAACTTTAAACTTGACTCGCTCGGCTTTAGCTTTTTGTTTTTAACCCCTTTGTAAAATAGCGAACTTACATGGCCGAATCCCTTCCCGAGAACTTCCCAATTAATATCCTTTAATCGAACGGGATAATTGTTATTAGTCAACAGCCATGCGATTCCTGCTCCCATCGTCCCGGCTCCGAGCACCGCAACAGACTTCACCGGAAGCAAAGGAGCTGTTGTTTTTACTCCAGGATCCTTCTTCAAGGACTCTTGCACAAAGAATAGGTCGATTAAATTCTGAGCTTGACCCGAGCTCTTTTTCGAATGTGTAAGGATCGTGCTTATTTCCTTTTCCAAGCCCTCAGGCTGCGATTTCCCATAGGTGTCTTTGATCAGATCTAAAGCAACCAGAGGAGCTATATAATGCCCCTTTGTCTTGCTGAGTACATCTTTTTTGGCTTGATGAAAAACAAAGGCTCTGCCCAAAGGATTTTTTTCCAGCAAAAATGGCAATATACCCGAGCGTTGCCTCTTTGAAAGCACCTTTTTTTTGCCATTTTCTGTAAGAATTAAAGAAACGAACTCAGGAACTTTTTCGTCTTGAAATTGCCATGGAACAATAGCATCGGCAAGATGGAGTTTCCACGCTTTGAAAGCGTTGACCGGTTTACCTGAAAGAATCATACCCAAACCTTCGGTTAGGCCTATAAGCTTTGGAAGCCTTTGAGTGCCTCCCCAACCAGGGAAAATCCCTAAAGTCACTTCTGGCAAGCCTAGTGAGGTTTTTGGATTATCGGTTACGATTCTATAATTGCATGCCAAGGCAAATTCCAACCCACCGCCTAAACAAACCCCATTGATGACAGCTATGGTAGGAAAGGGAAGTTGTTCAATTTTATTAAAAGTACGGTGACCCTGACGAATCAATTTCTCAAGCAAAGGAGGATCTTTAAAAGCGGGCCCGAAGCCGTGCAAATCAGCTCCGGCGATAAAAATATCTGGTTTTCCGCTTTTGATGAGAAGTACTTTTATGTCAGTTCGGGATTTAAGGCTGTCGACGATTTTTTCCAGTTCCTCCATGACAGGCATGGAGAATTTATTCACTTTCTCGTTAGGCAGATCAAAAACCAGCGTTCCGATCCCTTGCGAGTCAACTGTAAGTGTAAAAGCAGAACTCATGAAGCGGCCTCCACAACGATTGCACCACCTTGCCCACCTCCGACGCAAAGAGTTGCCAATCCTAGTTTTTTGTTTCTTTTTTTAAGTTCTTTTAGAAGTGTAAGGACTAATCTGGCGCCTGAAGCGCCTAGAGGATGGCCCAAAGAGATCGCTCCGCCATTGACATTGAGCTTTTCCTGGTTAATTGTACCGAGAGCACGATCTTTGCCCAAATATTTTTTTGCAAATTCATCGGAAGAAAATGCTTTCAAACTGGCCAGTACTTGAGCTGCGAATGCTTCATTAATTTCGATGAGATCAAAATCGCTTAATTTAAGGCCTGTTTTATCGAGAACTTTGGATGTTGCATACACCGGACCTAAGCCCATGCGGCTAGGATCGAGGCCGGCATAAGCAAAATCGACTATATATCCAATAGGTTTAAACCCTAATTCCTTAGCCTTGGATTCTGACATGAGCAATACTGCTGAAGCGCCATCGGTCACTTGACTTGCATTTCCCGCAGTTACAGTTCCTGTAACACGGTCAAAAGCCGGATTTAACTTTGCCAGACTTTCTAAATTTGTATTTTGACGAACTCCATCATCAACTTTTTGAAAGGATTGATACTTTGGAGGTATTGGCACCGGAACAATCTCCTCCGCAAATCGGCCGTCTGCAATGGCTTTTCCTGCGCGTTGCTGGCTTGCTAAGGCAAAAGCATCTTGTTCCGCACGCGTGACATGTAATTCCCTTGAGAGTATTTCGGCAGTCTGTCCCATATTCAAACCGCATAATGGATCGCCGATTTCCACAATTTCCGGGGCCAGCATTGAAGGCCGAAACGAAAACAAAGCAAAGAATTTCTGTTTGAAGCTTTTGGCTTTAGATAGGTTCTGAAGAAAATCACGCATGGATCTTCTGAACAAAATAGGGTAATTGCTCATCGACTCCGTCCCCCCGGCAATGATTACATCCGCTTTGCCAAGCTGGATCATTTCCGCAGCCTCGGATATGGCTTCCATGCCGGAAGCGCAGTTCCTGTTCACTGTATGAGCAGGTATTCGAACCGGCAGGCCGGCTTTAACAGCGATGACACGCGCAATATTTGCTGTCTTCGGAGTTTGCATCACATTCCCGAAAATAAGTTGATCAATTTTTTCAGGATGAATGCCTGTCCTGGCTATAAGTTCTTTAACGGCATATGCCCCTAGATCATCGGCATCAATATCTTTAAAAACTCCGCCGGCTTTGCAAAATGGGGTGCGAATGCCTTCAATGATTGCGACTCGCTCTGTCATAATCTTTTTCCTCCGCATACATTTCATCAATTAAATCATTATATTTTTGCGTGACAATCTCACGCCGGATTTTCATCGAAGGAGTAAGTTCACCCGATTCGATAGTTAGAGGATATAAAACAAATCGATAAGCATGTATCTGTTCCCAAGAATTTAGATGCTGATTGATATTGCGTATAAGATTCCCCATTTCAATCTTCACAAACTCACTATTTAAGAATTCTTCATCGGTCTGCTGCTCAGCATTTTGGGCTGCTTTAAGGCTATGGAGTACATCTAAATCAGGAAATAGCAGACAGGATGCAAACTTTCTTCCTTGACCTACAACCAAGGCCATATCTATCAAGGCTGCTTTGCAGAGAGCTTGTTCGATAGGGACCGGAGCTATGTATTCACCTGTGGAAGTTTTATACAACTCTTTCAGGCGCCCTAAGATCCTAACGTATCCTTCCTCATCAATCGATCCTTTGTCTCCGGTATGGAAAAAGCCCTCTTTATCTATAGCTTGAGCCGAGACTTGAGGATTTTTATAATACTTTTTCAGCACGATCGGCCCTCTAACCAGTAACTCACCTTCCTCGGAAACCTTCACCTCCATGTTTCCTAACGGTTTACCCACAGTGCCAATTTTGCGTTGGCCTGGCAAGTTGCAAGAAACAGTAGAAGCTTCCGTCAACCCCCAACCTTCGTAAATGGGAACTCCGATCTCGATAAAAAAGTGGCACAAGTGCGGGTTTAAAGGTGCTCCGCCAGAAATGACAACCCTTATCCCACCTCCTAAAGCATTCCGCAAAGCAGAATAAACAATCTTGTCTACCAGAGGATGCAGCATTGTTTTGAATAAGCTATCCTCCTCCATATTCGCCAATTCAAAGGCCCAAAGTCCCAATGTCCGCTTCATAGAGCCTGCCTGTTGGACATTTGCTAGCATCTTAGCGTATACTTTTTCCAATAAGCGAGGTACAACTACAAGTATCGTAGGATGGATCTCGCGGCATACATGGCCTAGATTTTTGACATCATTCGAATAATAAACGCTGACTCCCCAAGTTATCAGGAATAGGTTGAGGCTACGTCCGAACACATGCGCTAAAGGCAATATGCTTAAGTAGATGTCTGTATCTCCCTTCCATCCAAATTCATCTAAATGGAAGAACCCCACAAGATTTTGTTGTGTCAATTCAGCCCCCTTAGGAACTCCTGTGCTGCCGCTCGTGTAAATAATGGTAGCCAGATCATCCGGCTTAACCGCATCTTCCAACGAATCATAAAGGGTAGGCTGCTTTTCCTCCACTTTCTGACCTAAACTCAATATCTCTTTATAGGTAAGGCCCACGCCATGACTGTCGTCATCAATAGTCACGATCGTATCAAATAGGTCCTGATGCCTTGAGAACATGTTCCATTGCTCTTTGCCCGATACAAAAAGGATTTTGGTGTCCGACTGGGTCACTTCAAATAAAAAATTCTCATCTGCAATGTTCGCAAATAATGGGACTGTAACACCACCAGCCACCATAATGGCACAATCCACTATCGTCCAGTAGGATGAAGAGTAAGCTAAAATGCCTACAGAATCCCCACGTTTCAAACCCAATGCAATCAATCCTAAAGCGATGTGCTTGATTTCCTGCAACATCTCCTCAGTCGAATGGGACTTCCATACTCCCTTTTCAATGACATTTAAAGCTTTTGGATTAGAATAACTCGCTCGAATACGCCTTAATACTTCGACAATAGTGGTAAATTGCTTCATTGCAAACCTTCATTTTTTCATACTTCTCTAATTTTATTTTAACTCTTTTCCTCATTATTTATATAGATAATATTTGAATGTCACGCGTAACGCGTAAATATAAAAGCGGAAGAATTCAGAATCGAATTGAAACCACAATCTAAATCCATCTTTAACCACAGAGGCACAGAGGCACAGAGAGAGGCACTGAGGACTGAAAATTGTAATGTATGTTCCTTTACCTTTACATTAGTGTATAATTTTTCAACTCTCTTTGCCTCTCTCTGTGCCTCTGTGCCTCTGTGGTAAAATTGCTTTTAGATTATGTTACCTTCTTCTGAATTCTGAATTCTGTATTCTGAATTCCTCCGCATTGCTATTTTCACACCAATCATGTATCGTCCAAATTCTCTATTTATCCAGGGGAATTCAATGAAACCTAATTTCCAACAGCGCGACATCATCGCAATCAACGATTTTTCAAAAGAGGAAGTCCTTCATATTTTGGATATTACAGACAAGATAAAGCAAAAAAAGCAGCCGGACCTTTTACGAGGCCATATCCTAGCCAATTGCTTTTTTGAACCTTCTACACGAACTCGCCTTTCATTCGAATCCGCTATGCAACGCATGGGCGGCAGTGTGATCGGATTTTCCGATAGCCAAACAACTTCTGTCAAAAAAGGGGAAAGCTTATCGGATACAATGAAAATGATCGAACACTATGCGGACATTATAGTGATTCGTCACCCTTTAGAGGGAGCTGCCCAGCAGGCTGCCAATTGCTCCTCGATACCGGTGATTAATGCAGGTGATGGAACGAATCAACATCCAACGCAGACGCTGCTTGATTTATTCACAATCAACGAGTGCCAAAACAAACTTGAAGGACTGAATATCGCAATGATTGGCGACTTGAAATATGGGCGCACAGTCCATTCTTTGGCCCAAGCCAGCAGCTTTTTCAATCATCGGCTCTATTTTATCTCGCCTCCGCACCTGGAAATGCCCAAGGAAATTTGCGACGAACTGCGCAATAAAAGGATAAAGTTCTCGTTTCACAAAGAAATCGATGAAATTATCGAAAAAATCGATATTTTATATGTCACACGTTTACAAACCGAACGTTTCCCCCATCACATGGAATATGAAGAGGTAAAGAGTAATTTTATCCTAAAATCTTCTCAGTTAGCAAAAGCACGACCAAACCTCAAAATTTTACACCCTCTTCCAAGAGTGAATGAAATTCAGCAGGATGTCGACCATACGCCTTTCGCCCATTTTTTTCAGCAAGCACAAAATGGATTGTTTGTGCGGCAAGCTCTTTTAGGATTGATATTAGGAAAATTATAATCATGAAAACAAAAATTCCAAAAAAAAATACTCTAGCTGTCGCTGCGATCGAGCATGGGACAGTTATTGATCACATTCCAAAGGGACAAGCCCTTACGATCATACAATTGCTTAAACTTTGCGAGCACCATAGGCCTGTCACGCTCGGATTAAACCTTCCTAGCCAATCCATGCAATCCAAAGACATTATCAAAGTAGAAGATCGTGAAATTTCTCCGGATGAAGCGAATCAGATCGCCCTCTTTTCGCCCAATGCTTCCATCAATATAATCCAAGACTATGAGGTGGTGAAGAAATACAAAGTTTCATTACCCGAGACAATAGCTCATGTGATCCGCTGTCCCAATCCTCAATGTATTTCCAATCATGAAATGATGGCGAGCAGTTTTAATGTGAAGTCGCAGATGGATAGTGTTACCCTACAGTGCCAATTCTGCCGGAAATCGTTTTCTCAGGGGAATTTCAAAGCGTTTCTCTTTTTACCACATCCATAAGAATTTCATTGGCTTTTAAAATTCTCGTCCGCTAAAACGTGTACGGTAATGAAAGGAGTCCACCACAAATGATCACAATCAAAAACTTCCGTAGCGTGCAAGGCACTATCGAAACCATCACCATCCCAAGCGCAAAACAACAAACCATCGATGCTCAGGGAAAGCTCACTTTGATCCCTGCCCTAATTGACCCGCATGTCCATTTTCGCGTTCCGGGTGCCGATCACAAAGAGGATTGGAAAACCGGAGCCCGTGCAGCCATAGCCGGTGGTGTAACTACAGTTTTCGATATGCCCAACAATACTCCTCCCTGCTTCAACAAAGAAAATCTCCTCGCCAAAAAACGTCTGATCGATCAACAGTTAGCTGAAGTCAAAATCCCCTTGCGCTACCATCTCTACTTTGGAGCAGACAAGAACAACCTAAACGAAATCGGCAAGGTCAAAAACGAGATCATCGGCATCAAGGTGTTCATGGGATCCAGCACCGGCAACCTACTGATGGATGATGATGCTGCCTTAGAGCGTGCCTTTCAACTCGGCGCCCAAGAAAATCTCATCGTCGCAGTGCATGCCGAGGATGAAGTAATCATACAGAAGAACAAACAAAAATTCGCTGGTCAACTTGATCCTGCCATTCACTCAAAAATCCGAGACCGCAAAGCTGCCATTAAGGCTACCAAAAAGGCCCTGGAATTGGCCGAAAAATATTCGGCTCAAGTTTTTATCCTCCACGTAAGCACCAAAGAAGAGATCGACCTCATCCGTGACGCCAAACGCAATGCCATTTTAGCCTATTGCGAAGTCTCACCCAACCACCTTTTCCTAAATGAAAAAGACTATGCAAAGTGGGGAAATAGGGTACAAGTGAATCCTCCTCTCCGAACCGAAAAAGACCAAGAGGCTTTATGGGAAGCGATCCATGACAGGACTGTCGATATGATCGGATCGGACCACGCACCACATACCATTGCTGAAAAAAACAAACATTACGGTGAATCCCCATCAGGTATTCCAGGGGTAGAAACCACTCTGCCATTGCTCTTAAATGCTTATCATGAAAAGAAGATCACGATTGAAAGAATTATCGAATTAACGCGTGAGAACATCGAAACAATATTTCGTTTGGATCCAATTTCGGATGTGGTCTTAGTCGATTTAGAGTCAGTAAAAACTATTGAAGACAAATTTCTGCAAACAAAATGCGGCTGGTCCCCTTATGCCGGCAGAAAACTAAAAGGATGGCCAGTCTATACAATCCTGCAAGGTGAAATTTTCAACATCGAGCCCCATACCCATGCATACGCCACTCTATGACATAGATAAAACCTATCTTGAAAACGCCGAGAAAGGCCCTTTTTTCAAGGGAACGATCCCTAGCCGAAAATGGCCCGATAAGAAGGAGTGGATCGATTTCCTTGGATTTCCACTCGCCTCGCGCATCGGAGTCCCCGCAGGACCTTTGCTGAATTCCCGTTGGATTGGTCTGGCTTCAGAACTAGGCTACGATCTTCTTTTCTATAAAACCATTCGAAGCCGCGCCCATCCCGGCCACCCTTTGCCTAACATCATATTCCTCAATGAACCAAAACAACTTTCCCCTACATCTCTACCGCCTACACTAACAAAATCCGTTACTGTTCCCGATTATAATGTGCTAGCAATCACCAACTCATTTGGAATGCCTTCCCGCGATCCACATTACCTTCTTAACGATATTCCCCTCGCCAATTCGCTGGTCAAAAAAGGGCAAGTCGTGGTGGTCTCCATCGTTGGCTCAGGAACAGGCCCCCATTTCCTCCAAGATTTTGTACAGGCATCCTCCCTTGCCAAAGATTGCGGAGCCCACATCATCGAGGCTAATTTCTCCTGCCCCAATGTCACCGGATCGGAAGGCTCACTGTACGAAGATCCTCAAGCTGTATTCGATATTTCTTCCGCCATCATCAAAGCCATCCGGCCGATCCCATTAATTTTAAAGTTTGGCTTGTTCCCTTCACTTTCTACCATGCGGAAAACGTTCATCGAAGCAGCTAGAGCCGGAGTTCAAGCCGTCGCCGGCATAAACACCATCAGCATGAAGGTGACAGATGTAAATGGGAATCCTGCTTTGGGTCCAGGGAGACTCACGAGCGGTGTATGCGGAGCACCCATCCGAGATGCAGCCCTCGATTTCGTGCGTGATTCGCGATCGATTATTGACAAGGAAAAGCTTGACTTGACGCTTTTGGGATGCGGGGGTATCCTTTTACCCGAACACTTTACAGCATTTTTAGAGGCGGGAGCCGACTTCGCCCTTACCGCCACAGGAATGATGTGGGACCCTTATTTAGCCATGAAATATCATACAGGAAAGGTGCAAAACTATGACCAACCCCGAACTCATCTTGAAGCTGCAAGAAATTCAAGCCGTTAAATTCGGCTCGTTTACTTTGAAAAGCGGGATCATTTCTCCCATTTACATTGACTTACGGTTAATTGTTTCGTATCCGGGATTGCTGCAAGATGTCGGAGAAGCGATATGGAAAAAGATTGAAAGTATCCCCCTTGATCACCTGTGCGGTGTCCCCTACACGGCGCTTCCCATTGCAACAGCGATATCGTTAAAGCATCAAAAGCCTATGCTGATGAGGCGCAAAGAAGCCAAGGGGCATGGCACAAAAAAAGAGATCGAGGGTGTTTTCCGCCCCGGAGAGCATTGTGTGGTCATTGAAGATTTAATCACAAGTGGTGCCAGCATCCTGGAAACCGTCGAACCGCTAAAAGCGGAGGGGCTTAAAGTCTCCCACGCCGCTGTTTTAATCGATCGAGAACAAGGGGGCTGCCGTCATTTAGAAGATAAGGGGATTTCCGTTCATTCCGTCATGACGATTTCTACTCTCCTTCGCACGCTATACGAAAAAGGGAAAATCGATCAAAATACATTGAATCGCACCCTAGAGTTTATACGAACAACACCTTCAAACCCGAGTTAAAGCATGTCTCGCTTATGTTTTTCCGAACGTGCAAAGCTATGCACTAATCCCACAGCCAAACAACTCCTGCATATCATGGAGAACAAAAAATCGAACCTTTGCGTAGCCGCTGATGTTCTCTACCAAGAGGAACTTCTCCATTTAGCTGAAGTCACAGGTCCTTCAATCTGCGTACTCAAAACCCACATCGATATCTTGAAGGATTTCTCCCCGGATTTGCTCACAAAACTCCAAAAGATAGCCGATAAACATCAATTCATTCTTTTTGAAGACAGAAAGTTTGCCGACATTGGCCAGACGGTGAAGTCACAATATCATGACGGGATCTATCAAATCTCCTCGTGGGCCCATCTCATTAACGCCCATATCCTTCCCGGCTCGGGAATCATCCAGGGCTTACAAGAAGTGGGAATGTCCAGAGGTCGTGGCCTACTCCTTGTGGCAGAAATGAGTTCCGCGGGCAACCTGCTTCATGGTTCTTATACGCAAGCGGCGGTTGGGATGGCGCATGAATATTCAGATTTCGTTATCGGCTTCATTTCTCAGCGTAAATTAACAGAAAACCCTAAATTTCTGCATTTGACACCCGGAGTCCATATCCACAATTCCGGAGATCCCTTAGGGCAGCAATACAATTCACCAGAGCAAATCATTGGGAAAAACGGCAGCGACATAATCATTGTTGGCCGTGGAATTGTGCAAGCCAAAGATCCTAAGGCAGCAGCAGAAATATATCGGGAAGCGGGATGGGCTGCTTTAGAAAAATCTTGTCGTAATCCTTCTCTTTTGCAACAATAGGGCTGAGCAAGACACTACCTGTAGCCCGGTCCTATCACATTAAAAAATTTGCCATTTATAAAAACTCCATGGTTAGCATTACAAATCCTTTCCATTCTTTGCTATTGAAGTCCCACCAGAGAAAAGAACGCCGGCCTCCCAAAATCGATATGAGTCGTGTGGCTACAATCATTCTTGGCGGTGGAGAAGGGAAACGACTTTTCCCTTTAACTCAACATCGATGCAAACCGGCTATCAGCTTTGGTGGCCGTTACCGCTTAATCGATATTCCCCTATCAAACTCTATCAATTCTGGCTGCCATAAAATCTTCATCATCACCCAATTTCTCTCCTCCTCCCTGAATCAGCACATCTTTAGAACCTATCGGCATGACATCTTTAACTCGGGTTTTTTAGAGCTTCTCCCTGCTGAACAAAAACCTACAAAAAAGGGTTGGTTTGAAGGCACGGCTGATGCAGTAAGACAAAATCTGGACTATTTTTACGAAATTCCTGTCGACTATTTTTTTGTATTATCGGGTGATCAGCTCTATACCATGAATTACCAAGAAATGCTCCGAGTCGCCCTTGAGACAAATTCAGATGCTGTCATTGCTGCACTGCCAATTTCTGATGAAGACAGTAAAAGGATGGGGGTTCTCCAAATCAACAACGATGGAATCGTCACCGATTTCATCGAAAAGCCGCAAGATTTGATACTTGTTGAAAAAATGCGACTTCCATCAAACCTCAAAATCAAAAATGTTTCTAACAAGAAGAATCATTCCCTTTTGGGTTCGATGGGGATTTATCTCTTTAAAAGAGAAGCCTTGTTTAAACTACTTGAAGAAGATCCACGAGAGGATTTTGGAAAGCATCTGCTGCCGACCCTTATAAAAAAAGGGAACACAGCAGCTTATCTTTTTGATGAATATTGGGAAGATATCGGTACAATCGATTCCTTCTATAAAGCCAATATGGCTTTGACAGAAGCAGACCCTGAATTTAACAGTTATGATGAAATTAATCCTATCTTCACCACTCGATACAACTTGCCCGGCGCCAAAATTTACAATACTGTAGTAAAAAACAGCCTCATTTGCGAGGGCTGCATCGTTGAAGCCGACGAGATCACCCACAGCATCTTAGGGCCCCGCACCACTGTTAAAAAAGGCAGTATCATCCGTGATTCCTACCTCATGGGCAGCGATTTTTATACTCCGCCTATCCAAACCAACCGGCTTCCCGAAAACCTGCAAGTCGGTGAAAATTGCCTTATCATCAAAACCATTTGTGACAAAAATGTGTGCATTGGCAATCGGGTTCAATTAACAAATAAAATGAACCTCACCCATTATGACGGAGACAACATTTATATACGCGACGGCATCATTGTGATTCCCCGCGGTGTCAACATTCCTGACGGTTTCATTTTATAAGTTGGAGCTTCCATGCCTGTCTGGGCTATTGCCGATCTACATTTATCTTTTGGAGTCCCCAATAAAGAAATGGACATCTTTGGTCCTCAATGGGCATCTCACGCGCGCAAAATCGAGCACAACTGGAAATCCCATATCCATGCTGAGGATTTAGTTTTGATCCCCGGAGATATTTCTTGGGCAATGAATCCCGAAGAAGCCAAAGCTGATTTAGAATGGATACATAATCTACCGGGCACAAAAGTTATGCTTCGCGGCAACCATGATTACTGGTGGACATCGCTAAGCAAAGTTGAAAAGGTTTTACCCTCTTCCATCCATCTGATTCAAAATAATGCCTTCCGCTGGAACGATATAGGTATTGGAGGAACTAGGTTGTGGGATACATCCGAATATAATTTCCGAGAATTTGTGGATTTTCAAGACAATCCTCGGGCCCGGAAATTGCATGAGCAAGAAGGATCCTTAGAAGAAACCGAAAGAATTTTTGCGCGTGAGCTTTTGCGTCTTGAATCAAGCCTTAAAGCCATTGACAAATCGTGTTCAACAAAAATAGTAATGACGCATTATCCTCCGATTGATGCTTTCTTACACGATTCAAGGACATCTGCGCTTCTGGAAAAATATAAAGTAGACATCTGCGTTTTCGGACATTTGCATAATTTGAAGCAGGGCGTAAAAATGTTCGGAACCAAAAACGGTATCCGGTATCTGTTGACGGCGTGCGATTACCTCAACTTCGAGCCCGTGCAAGTAACGTCTTAGTAGCAACGCGGAGGAATTCAGAATACAGAATTGAGTGTTCTGAATTCCTCCGCGTTGCTATCACGCTCATTTACCGAATCGGGCAAGCACCCGTCGCACAAGATTCAGCAAGATCTTCATCCCGCATTTCGATTCCTTCGTATTCGATCTCTTTCAACTTCGAAGCATAGGCATCAAACACTTCCTTGGTGACCACTTCCTGCGGAAGATAGGCGTATCCCAAATCCTCTGCGTTTTTCGAAGGATCATTGCGGAAGAGAAATGATACTCCCACATAGGTTTCCCAGTGCTCGATCAGCCAATCGATGATAGCCGGAATCTCCGAAGGATCGTACGAAATGGTATTCGATACATTTTGCTCACACCAAGTTTCCTGCAGCATACGATACCACTCAAGCTGTGTAATCGCTGAATCAGTATTGATTTCAACCTCTTCCACTTTACCGTTCTTTCGTGTTACCGTTTTACGCGTAAATGGTATGTTGTCATACTTCACAGGGAATTTCACGAGTACTGATTCCGGTTCAAACGGTTTTTCTATAATCGAATAGCCGGCAACACGGAATCGGGCAACGAGAGGATCATGCTTTGAATAGGTGATATTATTGAAAATATACTTCCCTAATGGCATATGAACTCCTTCCGGAACCTCTCCCCATTCATGCGTCCCCATAATCTTGCTTAGGGTACCACTGGGCTTCACACAAGTGACGTTTTTGGGGAGCGGAGCATTCAGCTCATTTGCCATGCTATATGCGGCGCTAACCGTAATGTTACGCATGCGTTTATAGTCATAACGGGTTAAATCAGGTCGTGCCCGTATCCCAGTAAGCCCAACTCCACATAGGTGCAAGAAATCATTATTCAGATGCCAGGCTTCTTGCAAGATTTCGTCGCGCAAATTGACCATTGTTTGACGGTAATTCATTCTTCCTGCCAAATAAAGAGCTCTTTCAAGCCCCACTTTATCGCCTTTGAAAGCAGCCACATTCACTTCGGTTAAATTGCAGAAGCTCTTGTTGCCAAGCAGAATTTCCACACAAGGATTGCATCCTTTAAACCAAGGAGCCCGTCTTTCCGCCTCTTGAGCATTGATGAATCCCGGTTCGGAACCGCCTGATTCGAGCATCAACTGGAATAATTTCTCCAGCTCTTCACGACTTGGCTTCTTGGCAAACAACAGGCTATTGTTGGATTGTTGACGGTGAGCATTGCCTTTCAACCACCACTCTTTTTTCGCTAAAGCAAAATTTTCCCATTCAGGCTGCCCATACTCAAATAAAGCAATTTGCGCCGATCGACGGCTTGATAGGATTGTTCCAAGCCAATTGACAATATCCAAGACATCCATCCGCGTTAGCAGCTGATCAGCACGATCAGATAAAATCTTCGCAATCGCTTTAAATGCTTTTGAAATTTGTTCGTCGCCAGAAGAAATCCAGCCATATCCTTTTAAACGTGTCCCGGCTGGACGAATTTCCGAAAAATCCAAAACAAGCGTTTTAGCCGGAAATTTCCCTGCCACCAATTTTCCTACTGCCTTTGCCCAGGCAATCGCCGAGTCGCCGACTTTAATTGTCCATGTTCCGGAGGAGGGTTCGAACGTTTCCACATTGTGCTGCACTCCACCCTTCGATTCGCGATTGGATCGGATAACCCGAATTTCGTGCAACGGACGTCGAAATCCGTTCAATGTTCCGGTGATGGGACGGAATCCGACGCCGCACCCCTGCAAAAGCAGCCATAAAACATCCACAAGGTCATACACCGTTTCCACATGTGTAAATGAGCAATTGAACATGCTGGATTCGCGTGTACGGCCAAGTTCTGTCCCACCCAACCATAATGTTCTTCCTGCCGGCGCTATATACCGGCCAGTAATCAGGCGGCGCACTTCTTCAAGTTCATCATCCTCACGATCATTCAATGTACGTCCCAGCGCTCGCTCCCACAGCCAACGCTGATGGCTTATCACTCGATCTACTACATGATCCCAGCTTTCCAATACTGTATCGCCCTCTCTCACCGGACGATGATAAGTACGCAAACACGTTGCCATGGCCCGTGATGTTGGTTTTGTCATATTCCCTCTCCCTCAATTAAAAAAGCCTCCCCCTCTCTAAAACACAAGATGTTGTGTTTCAGCTCAACGAAAATCACAAGGGGTTGTAGTTTGAATGCCTTTTGTATCCCATTTTTTGATATAAAAGTCAATATGAAGAAACTTTTAACACTTGAATAAATCCCTCTCGGGATTAAGCAAAATTCCAATCGTAAATGCCTGTATATTAGTATTATACAACAATTCGCGACTATTTTTCCATACCGGTTAAATCCGGCTGAACTTCAAGGACTTGTGTTGATAAAATTTTTTTTAAAAATTTTTCGTTTTTAGGAAATCTATGAATTCAGAATCGACAATAATTCGGCAATTTGAGGATCTTTAGCATTAATTGTGCTTTCAGAATGCAAGTGGGACCTTTTTCGGCTAATTTTCTGGATCTCCTGCTCTTGGGATTCCAGATCCAAGCAATGAAAAAAATCGGCGCAAATACCGAGAAGATCCTTAAAATCATCCTCTTTTTCAATCAAAGGCATAGTTTTCTTCACAACTTTGTTGAAAAGGTCTTTGTCTCCTGCTTGCACCATAAAGGCCAAAAGATCCAAATTGAAATCCAAATCGTTATCTTCGAGATAGTGCTCGGCAAGCTGGCAAACGATCTCATGGGTCCCTTCTACATCAGATTGCGCGAGCAAACGCGCTCGAAGGAAGTCAAACCATTTTACGTCTTTTACATAGTTAATAAAGCCATCCAGTAAATCGGAAGCATAAGCGGGATTTCCATCTTCAATTTGGTCGGAAATGTAATCGTAAAGGAAATTTTCCACATCATTCGCACATCCCGAGCATATCGATTCGAAGACTTGTTGAGGATCTGCGCCTGCATCAGTATTTTCATCTAAGATCACTTGCAAGTTAGCAAGAGTATCTTGAATTGATGTGATATCTTCAGCCTTTTCACTATCGTATAAATGGATTTGATGGTCGAGTTCATCGCAAAAAATAGAAAGGCAAGGCCTATTGGTAATAAATCGTCGCCATAGTTCAAAAATGATCAAATAAACCTTATCTTGTGAAATGGCGTCCATCTCAACATCAGACATGAGTAAGTCGGTTAAATCTTCCGGATTATCCACCTCATCGGACAGTGCAATGAAATGGTTTTTGTCTAAATTGATCTCATATTTGCTTAAACGTTCAAACAAAGAGTCGATTGGCAGTGAGCGATAGTCTTCCACCTGCCAAGGCTCAGCTTCAATTGTTGGATCCAGAAGCCAATTCTGACGCATCAAATTGTATAGGGCCCGTCTTTCCATTTCCATAGTAAGAATCACATCTTAGGTAAGTTTTTTAAGCTCTGTTTCAATAGCTTGAATTTTTACGTATAAATTTGCATATTCAGTTTCTAACGACTTAAAGCATTGGTCAAATTCTACCATCTTTGTGTATTGAAGTTTATAGTCAATGGTGGTATCCCCCCATTGCAAGGGCTGCAGTATCCTGCGAATTTGTTCGTTTGCCTGCTGATTCATCAAAAAACTTGGGTTGATACCCATACTATAAGGCCCAGACACCATTTGAGTAAAGCCGGAAAGAAAAACTTTATCATTAATTTTGACTAAAAATAATAAGACAATTGATAATAGAGTAATGAATTGCGAAAAAATAAGGAGGACTCATGCGTGCTACAATCACAAGCCGCCCTCTAACTCATGATATCTCCAAACTCAAGGGAATAGCAAAAAAGAAAGGTCAACGACCCGTATCTTTGAAAACAATGAAAAAAGCCATTGCTGAAGGCTTCGCACACTGTAAGGTGAGACCGTATCCAGTAAATCCGCTCTAAAGCAATGCAAAGAACTTAATAAGAGTTATACCACGTAAAAAAAAATTATGAAACCAAGCCTATACTTATTGTTTGCCTACATTTCGTTAACTTCTTTCCTAACCGCTAGCACAACAAATTGCGATATCGTCGTTTATGGGGGCACCTCCGCAGGGATAACCGCTGCCATCCAAGCGAGTCGAATGGGCAAATCGGTGGTTCTGCTTCATCCCGGAAAACACATTGGAGGCGCATCTTCCAATGGCCTTGGATTTGTAGATGCCGAAAAACATAAATTAATCGGGGGTCTTGCAAAAGAATTCTTTCATCGCATTTGGGCCTATTATCAAGATGATGCGGCCTGGATCTATGAAGCAAAACATCCATTAAATAATCAACAAGGACAAGAGAATCCAAATGAAACAACGATGTGGGTTTTTGAACCTCATGTCGCCGAACAAACCTTTCAATCCATGTTAAAAGAGGCGAATGTATCTATTGTTTATAATGAATGGCTTAATCGTGTTGATGGAGTCCAAAAAAATGGACAACGGATCGAGCAAATTGAGATGCTGTCCGGAAATATCTACCAAGCAAAAGTCTTTATCGATGCCACCTACGAAGGGGACTTATTGGCAGCCGCGCACGTTTCCTACATTGTCGGCAGGGAATCCAATTCGCTTTTCGGAGAATCTCATAATGGAATACAAACAAGCTTCAAAATTAGCTTTCGATTGCCACTTATAGATCCTTATAAAATTAAAGGAGATCCTACAAGCGGCTTATTACCACGAATCTATCCCAACGCAGGTGGCGCAACTGGTGAAGGTGACTCGGGAGTACAAGCCTACACATATCGGTTATGTTTAACGAATTTCACTGACAATATGGTGTTGATAAGGAAACCGCCCAACTATGATGAAACTCAATATGAATTGTTTCTGCGCTCGGCAGAATCAGGTGTAAAGAAAATCTTCAAGCTTAGTTTTTTGCCTAATCGTAAAACCGATTCCAATAATGAAGGTATTGTCTCTTTCGACTATATCGGCATGAGTTGGAACTGGCCTGAAGCTGATTATGAGACACGAATGATAATAGCTCAGGATCATGCCGACTGGCAAAGAGGACTCATATGGACTTTGCAGAACCATCCTAGAATCCCATCGGTGATAAAAAATCGTTATTCGCAATGGGGCCTATGCAAAGATGAATTTATTGATAACGATAATTGGCCGTATGAAATCTACGTGCGCGAAGCTCGAAGAATGATTTCAGCGGTAACCATTAATGAAAGTACCGCTTTAGGCCTCATCAAGGTAACCGATAGCGTCGGATTGGCAACCTATCATCTGGATTCGCATAACGTGAAATACTGCGTAAATGACAATGGATATTTAACAACTGAGGGTGGTTTTTACGCAATGCTTTCAAAACCATTTTCCATCAGCTTCCAGGCAATAGTCCCCAAAAAAGAGGAGTGCGAAAACCTGGTTGTTCCCATTTGTCTTTCAGCAACTCACGCAGCCTATGGGTCAATCAGGATGGAGCCCACATACATGATCTTGGGACAATCTGCGGCAACGGCAGCCGCATTGGCAATAGATTCCGGAATAAGCGTTCAAGATGTCCCCTATGATAATCTTAGAGCTCAGTTATTGAATGATGGGCAAATTCTTGATTAAAAAAATATTTTAACAAATCATCTCATCCATTATCTTATAAATAAACTCAAGGGGTGATTTTAGATGATACTTTCTTTATTTTTATCAAAGTTAATAGGTCTAAGCCTTGTATTTACATGCCTGAGTGTCTTAATCAACAACACAATTTATCAACGGATTGCCAAAGATGTTCTCAACATGCCATTAATGTTGATTGTCCTAGGGGAATTAGACATTATTCTTGGTCTTCTCATAATTCTTTTCCATAATGTCTGGGTGTGGAATTGGCAGGTATTAATCACTCTATTAGGCTGGTTTATCATCATAAGAGGTGTAATACGAGTACTATTTCCCCAACAAGTGTTGGCGTTTGCAACCAAATTAATAAATAGCGACCACTTTTTTAAAGTGCTTAATCTCATTGCAGGGCTATTTCTGTTGATAGGTCTCTTCCTGACTTATAAAGGGTTTGCGGGTTAATTGGACTAACTGGAGTCCACCCTGGAGAGAAACGAATCGATCAAAATTACCTGATTTTCCAATCAGGAGTTCCAGACAGTTCTCGGCCCATTGCTTTCAGCCTTGGTCATAACTTTTGGGTATTTTGAATTTAGTTTGGGGATGTTGGGATACGGCACGCTTACAGCGTGCGATGCCATTCTGGGTAGTACCTAGGCTCGACGCCCCTTCAGGGCTTGAGCCTAGGTACTACCCAGAACGGCATTGCACGCTGTAAGCGTGCCGTATCCCAAAGTCCCCAAAATCAATTCAAAATACCCGAAAGTTATGACCAAGGCTGGAAGCATTGGGTCGAGAAATAGCTGGAACTTCTGAATGGGAAATAATGTAATTTTAGTTGATTCGTTTCATCCCAAGTCCGTCCTGTCAAACAAATCCTATTTTGCCTAGATGCCACTTAACCGCTGCAACCGTAAGTGGTATAAGAATATCTCCAGATCCATTTCTCGCCCTAAAAGCCCTTGCCGCCTCCTTCAATGTGTTCCCTGAACCTACATAATCGTCCAGCAAAAGAAAAGCCCCTTTAAGATTTCTGTCCTTAAGGCTGCAATGCATACGACCTTCCACATTCTCTTGCCGCTGATCGTTATTGTACAGCTCCCCTTGCCGTTTTACAGGAGTTTGCTCCCAGATAAGCATATTCTTTAAGACCGGAACACCTAATTGCTTGCCCAATATTTCAGCTACCACATCCCTCCCCGGCCATGTCCTAGAAGGCAATGGAATAATCCCTACAATCGGGTGCTCTTTTGTCAGTTTCTTGGCATGCTGACAAAACAACGTCAGCCATTCCTCTGAAATAATCCCTTGGGCCCGTTGTCTCATGAATGTCAAAAAGGGACCCGAACGGTAAGTCCCATTCAACACAGCAATCCCGGCACTAAGCTTCACCTTTACAGTTGGAGCAATAGGGACGGGTCGATTTGCCAACCATTGGCTTGCTTCTGTAATCGCCTCTTCAGAAAGTTGGAGATGAAATTTCTTCCCGCCACACCGATCGCAATGGCCGCAGGGCTGGACTTCCGAATCCCCCAGAGCAAATCGCAATATAGACATCCGGCATTGGGAATTCTCTTCGCCGAATTGAAGAATGGCTTTAAGTTCTTGCGTCTTAGCTTCCAGCTGATTGGCATAGCGCGACAAATCAGGGGCTGTACTTTTGTTTCGCACTACACCATAAACCTGTTTCCCTGATAGGCTGAACTTTCTGACAAATCCCTGTTCCACTAGCTCCGCCAGAACAATTGTCACACGGGTCGGATGGAGCCCTGTAACTCGCTTGATGCCGGTTAAATTGGGTGGCTCCGGAGACTCGTCAATGGCTTTGAGAATCGCATTAAAATCTTTTTTCCCAGGCAACGCAGATTGAATAAAATACTCATGCACCTGCTTGTCGGCTGGATCAAAAAGGAGGATACCGTGCGCGGGCAACCCATCTCTTCCGGCGCGGCCCACTTCCTGATAATACGCTGTGATGGAACCGGGCATATCAAAGTGAATGATGAACCGTAAATCGGCTTTGTCTATTCCCATCCCTAACGCATTAGTGGCTACGACGGCCTTATATTGGCCTACGGAGAACTCCTCTTGCAGCCTCCTTTTATCTACTTGCTCACATCCGGCATGATAAAAGGTCGCGTTTACCCCTTGAATGGCTAGATACTCTGCAACAAGTTCAGTATTTTCCCTCGTGGCGCAATACACAAGCCCGCAGCCATTCAGCTTTTTTAAAATGTCCGCACAGGCTGCAAGTTTACGAGCGACCCCTTTTGCTTCTACAACTTCAAGGGATAGATTCGGGCGGTCCATCGACTCTCTAAGCAATTCAATTTCCTCATCATCAATCTTTAATTGCTGTTTGATGTCCTTTTCCACCCGTTGATTGGCTGTGGCTGTAATCCCTAAAACTTTCACATGGGGATTCTGCTGATGTACCGCACGAAGGTAATGGACGATTTGACGATAGCTCGGTCGAAAATCATGCCCCCACGTCGATATGCAGTGGGCTTCATCCACAACAATTAGCGAAGGATTCAGTTTGAGCAAAAAGTCAAATCGATCAACATGATCAAGTTGTTCCGGTGCCACAAACAACACCTTGATCTGTCCCTGTATGGCCATAGCCCTAGCCAGATCATTTTCTTCATCTGTCTGATCGGTATTGATAGCTGCTGCGGGGATGTTAAACCGCTTGTTCAAGTGGTTAATTTGGTCACGCATCAGGGCAAGCAATGGGGAAATTACAATAGTAATACCCTCCAAGAGGCAGGTGGGAAGCTGATATAGCAACGACTTGCCATGTCCTGTCGGCAATATGCACAGAAGCTTTCCGTGTGTCAAAAGCGTTTCAATTGCCTCTTTTTGTCCAGGACGGAAAGAGGTAAATCCAAACTTTTCTTGCAGGATGTCTTCTAAAGGGAAAGTGGAAGTTTTCATAGTTTAGCATAGTATCTGGATCGACCAAATTTCGAAAGCAAAAATTCGCACAGGATCATAGTCCGGAGTGGTCCGCATAATTACACGAAGAGCTTGACGAAGTCTCTGGAGTGCGCGCGCTTTAGCGCCGCTCTTGCCCCTTAAACTGAGGTGATGAGATACATTTCCAAGACATATCATGGGGCTATAAACTAAATTCCCACAATTTAAGGGGCAAGAGCGGCGCTAAAGCGCGCGCACTCCAGAGACTTCGTCAAGCTCTACGTGTTTGCTTCGTACGTATGCCCTACTGCTGTGTTGTTGACGGCAGAATCTTCTTCACTAGTTCCTCAAGATTCTTCACCCTTTTTTCTAATTTTTCATTAGTTTCTTTTAATTTTTCTTTATCGCGCGTTAGCTCTACTATATTTCGATCAGTTAGCACTTGCTTTGCTTCCAATTGCCGGACTAGTTCAAAAGATATTGGCGAGGGTCTAGGTGCGGTTGGCTGCGCCCTAAGGGCTCCCCCTCTAGCAGCAGGAGGCTGCACTCCTATGTCGGGAGCAGTCCTCTCACGTGCTATTCTGCGCTCATTAAGCGGCGATTCATCACGCGTTGTGTAGTGCCGATAGAAATTTTCATATTCCTCTGGCGAAATAGCCATGTAACCTAGTAGCTCGGCTTTTTCCTTATCCGCTGAATAATAATGCCATTTGTCATTACTAAAATATTTAACGCCACATTTACGGAATAAATGATCATCGGTAATGGAAATGTTTTTTCTTTTCCCTACAGCAATTTCTGTCGGAATCTTTATAATATTCTTATCACCCTCAAGCAAATAAAGGCACCTGAGACAGAAGATGGGAAAATTCTCAATTTTTTCAATTGTATCGAAACGTCCATTTAAAAGACCAGCAACTATCCGAAAACCGGCGCTTCCCCCACACTTTGCAGAGCCTTTTGTATCCAAAAGTTTAATTGGCTCTTCATAAGCATGAGTAATTATACGTGCAGCTTCATCTGCAATTTCCTCCAGATCAGAAATTTTAAGGCCCGCGGTAAAACCGCTAGCGCTTTCTAACTTTGTATGTTCTTTATACTCTGTTGCTTTGTCAATCCCCAATTTAGCTAAAGAGCCAACTAATGGAATGTGTCGAATCACTGACCCCACTTTATCCAATATTCCTACGCCATGATCTGAGATTTTAGAGAAAAATTTCCTTGCTTTTTCCAGGTGGCCAGGATTTTCTTCAATGGCCTGTAAAGCAATCCCTTTTTGTTGTGTATTCGATATTTTCAAAGCCTGCCCTTTTTGGGATGCTAACAAATGTGATTTGCTTTGCAAGAGATAGATCGATAAAAATGAACTGCAAAGTTCTTGCGAAAGCGTTTGATAGAACTCTTTAATCAGATCATTTTTCTTCAATTCAATGCGATCTAATTGAGCGGCCCTCTTTCTTTCAAGGTTCTTCTTAAAAAACTCTAATAAATCACCCGTTTCTCTAAATTGCTTTTCTAATTCACTAATGCGGGTAGCAGCCTGATCAGCGACGTCTTTTCGATGCTCGATTTGACCTTGCTGTTCAGCGATTAATTTCTTTAATTCTTCTTGAGCGACTGTTTGAGTCACAATTGCTTTCTCGAGTTCTTTAATTGAACTCTTCGTCTCCGAATCCACTTCATCAGCCGCAACCTTGCTTCCAGTGACATACTCAGACAGTCTCGATAGTTGTGGGGTACGTGACCGAAGATCAGAAGCCATGTAAGACAATCCACCCCATAACATGCTCGAATAACTTTGAGAGGGCAATTGTGGTGAACTAGGCTTAGGCTCCTCCTTTCTCTCGATTGTTTCAACGTTCTCAAATATAGGGGCATAATCCTTGACCCAATGCACACCATTACTATCTATATACTCC
>Ga0206822_1048_pt2 | contig 30848 bp, 26 predicted proteins | sample Alteio_BWOrgCont_83_FD_152913 | JGI IMG/M metagenome (GOLD analysis project Ga0206822, IMG submission 152913) | Enriched cells from forest soil in Barre Woods Harvard Forest LTER site, Petersham, Massachusetts, United States -... | ecosystem: Environmental > Terrestrial > Soil > Temperate forest >... | reverse complement strand
TTTTTTGAGCATAAAATGTATACATAGTGGTTTTTCATAATCATTATTATAGCAAAAGCGTTAAAGAAGTGAACATGGATCCCGTGCCTGTGATTCGTAGCTCTATGCATAGAAAGGTGAACATGGATCCCGTGATCAAGTCACGGGATGGTAGAGGCGGGGGGTGTAAGTATATAGTATGGAAATAGATTTAATCTTGATTGGATCCATCAAGTCACGGCCGTGTCCAGCGTAGCCTTGTGCGACCGTGTCCGTCGAAGCCTTGGCGAAATCGGAAGCCTGGGCCGTGCCCGCCATAGTAATCGAACGTTAGTGAAATACGACAGCTGGGAATGGTGGGGATGGTGGAAATCATAAAAACAGGTTTAAAAAAATATCCATCGCGTTGATAGAAATACCAACACGATGGAAAAAAGGAGAGTAGTAATGAAGCCTAATTTAAAGGAATTGAGTGATTACAGGCTGCAACTTTTATGTTTATTTTTATCACTTAATTCATTACTAATTTTAACAGTTCTTGCTGTTCTGTCAAGCGGTTTGCCTTATAAATAAAGCTTTTTTTGACAATGCTTGTAATTTCTATAGCGATATGATCTCAGGATCGGCCTTTTCCAATAATTTTTTTAATGCAGGATCGCAGAAAGGAGCTGTTAAAATGATCTGATTTTTACAATTCATAAAGAAATCTACCAGCCCCGAAAGCCTGATTTTATCAAAATCCGATATAAAATCATCAATAAGCATGATGGGATGGTCTATATCCCCCGAGGTAAATGATGCCCATGAGACCTTACAGAGCAGCGAAATCAACTTTTGTTGTCCTCGTGATGCGTAAACACGTGCTTTTTTGCCTTTAATTTGGATCACAATATCGTCTAAGTGAGCACCGTACAAAGAGCGTTTCATAATCCGCTCCTGATCAAACAAATGAAATATTTTTCGAGCAAACGTATCATAATCATCCCCGATACAAACAAACTTAGGATCATAGCGTAGGCTAACCTCGTAAATACCGTCAAAATATTGCTCTAAAAGAGAATTTACCGCCTTTTCAACCCTATCCAGAGCATGCACCCGGTACTGCTGAATTTTTAAAGAATGCTGCCACAAACCGTGATTCCAGACCTCAAATTCTGTGTGATCTATTTTTTTAGGGGTTGCAAGCAATGCATTGCGATGGGCAACGACTTGGCGAAATGATGAGTACTCATCAAAGGCCTCTGGCTGGCAAAAAAGAACTGCCTGGTCTATAAATGCTCGTCGCACTGCCGGGTATCCCTTAATCAAATCGATATCATCTTCGGTGAGCGTAATAACCTGAAAATATGATAAAATTTGCTTAAAGGATGTTACGGGACGTTGATCTAATTTAATCGATTTTTTACGTTGAAAATATCCAACCTGCAAGCTATGCTGTGCAGTCTCAAAATCATGCATCCTCTCAAAACCACCCTTTAAAAAAAAAGATTCTGATCCCGTATGCACAACATCTTGAACAACATGCGATCGAAAAGATTTTAAATAACAAAGATAATGAATGGCTTCCAAAATAGAAGTTTTACCCATGCCATTATCACCGGTCACAAACGTTATTTGCTTTTCAAAAGTAATCGTTTTTTGCGCAAAACAACGAAAGTTTTGTAATTCAAGTTCTCTTAAAAACAACGTGGGTTCACTTTCTGATTCCTGACTAATTTAAAAAACAGACCCCCGCCTCTACCATTCCGGACTCGATCCGGAATCCATGTTCACGTTTTGAGTCTATAGGTTTGCTATGAATTATTGTTTGAAACCGGCATGACCAAATAAGTTATATTGCATTGATCTGATGAGGAAGTAAAAATAATTGGTCTTGAATTACCTTTCAGGTAACAAGTCACCTGTTCTCCATCAAAGGCCTGAAGACCCTGTAAAAGATACGGTGAATAAAATCTCATCTCAAGTTTATCGGCATCGTAGTTGTTGAGCGACAAGGTTTCTTCCAGATTTCCAACATCAGTATTTTTCAGCGATACTTTAAGAGAGTCTTGAGCAAACGTAAAATTGGTTGCCAAAAACTGCCCGGACAGCATGCATGACGAGCGACGCAATGTTTTTACAAATTCAGATTTATTCATGGTTGCAGGAATAAATGCATCACGCTGCAAGATTGATTCATACTTAGGAAATTCATCTGCAAGCAGTTTGGTGAAAAAGTTAAAATGTTCGCCTGAAAAAACAAGCTGACTATCACAAATTCCCAGAAAAATAGAAATAGCTCCACAATTTTCAAGTATTTTTTTTAATTCAAAAATAGCTCGACGTGGCAACAACCATTTTTTATCGGTATCTAAACAATATTTATCAGTTGAAACCTGAGCTAAACAATGTCCATCAGTTGTCGTCAGTTTTAATTCCTTGGATGACAATTCAAAAAATAAACCGTTGAGTGATGGTGTTGCATTGTTTTGAGGAATGAGAAATGATACTTTACCCAGCATCTCAGACAAAAATGCAGCATCAATTTGCATCAAATTTTCAATGCGCTCTGGTAAAGGAGGAAACTCCTGGGCATTTTTAATATTAAAAGATACATTAATATGCTGCTTTGATTTGAGCGTTAATTGCGCTTCATCAAACATACATTCAATGTCACCTTCCATTTCTTTAACGATATCAAAAATCTTTTTGCCCGGAACTAAAAACTGAACCTGTTCAACAGAACTTTCCATCAAACTACAGCTATACTGCAAACTAATTTCTAGATCAGTAGCCTTCAAAATTAATTCTTTGTGTGATACCAAAAATAAAATACATGAAGTTGATGTAATCGTTGTTCGTTTCGTGCAAATTGGTTGCATGAAAAACAACGTAGCCAGCAAATCTTTTTGACTAATCACAAATGAATTGCTCATGAAAACCTTTCTTGCATAAAATAATGACTGTTAAGGCAGTATACAAAAATCAGTTATTTTCTCAACGTTATCCTTTTAAACAGACTTTGGAACAGTAGCCATAGAATTTGTTAGAGATTTGGCCTCAGGTGGTGCTTTGTATAAAATTTCATTCATTGCATATTCTGCCCGAGCTATAATAGCCAATTGTCCTTTTGCTTTACGCGCAATTAAAGTTAATTTTTCTTTACCCTTTCTGGCATTTTCAGGATCTTTGATATCAAGCGCAGTAACTAACCGATCAACAAATTTCGTATCACCTTTCATAATCTTCTGTAAATAATCACGCGCTGCAGCTTGTTTGCTTGCAGTCAAGGTATCTATTCTTTTAGGAATTCCCTTCAAGCTGTGTTGCAACTCATCATGAAACAACTCCTTTTTATCTTTAATCAAAAGTTCAAGCAATGGCTCAATAGCTTCAGGCTTAAAGATTTTTCTTAATCTTGCAAATATTTCAACAAATAAATTCTCTTTACCTTGCTCAATAGCTATTTGCGCAAAACTACTAAAAATAAAATTAAACAAATCTGACTCTGCTTCTTGAATCTTTATTTTTGCTTCTGCTTCTTGTTTTGCTACTTCTAAACCAGAAGCATTTCTTGCTTCTTGAGCCTTTCTTGCTTTCTTTAAGTGTAAATCAGCTTCAAACCATTTAAAATATAAACCTAACAATGTATGATCCATCAAATTTAAATCTTCTTGAATCGTAGGATACAATCTTGCTATAAATGGGTTAATTTCCCTAATATGTGTATAATTTGTAATTGCTGTTAATGCAGCTCCACGTACATACAATTCCAACATAATTGCCCCGTGATACAAACGCATTGCAGTCACTAAATATGCATCCTCCAAGGGATTTTTTTCATTAAGATCAATACGAAAGGTGCCATCTGGATTTTTAAGCGCTAGTAACTCTTGCACAATCTCAATATTACCATTCTCGCATGCCAGCATTAAAGGTGTTTTACGAGGGCTCCCTAGAGGTTTATTTCTTAGATTAACATCAAGCTTTGGATCATGTAACCCTAATAAAAATTGCACGACTTCAAGATTATTGTTCCTGCACGCCCATGTTAAAATGGTTTCTCCAAAACCTGTATGAAATGGATTATCATATGCATTAATATTAGCCCCTTGGCCCAATAAATAACGCGCATTTACAAAAAGACCCTCTTTACAAGCATTTATAAAAAATAGACTTATTAAGTCCATTAATTTAGTCACAACAGGTTCAAGATGATTTTCTTTGGCATAATACAGAGCATCATGCCCTTCCTCGTTTTTCAACCAAGTATATACAACTCTACCTGAATTTAATATTGCTAAAGCAACGTCAACATGCTTGTTTTTGCAGGCTACCATCAAGGCTGTATCACCCGCAAAATTTTGCTTGTTAATGTCAACAGTATAAACGTCAATATATACTTTTTCATTAACATCAAATACTCTCTTCTTTGATTTTAAAAGCTTGTGCACATTTCTCATTTCATCTTTACGGCACGCAATAAAAAATTCATTCTCATCTTCATTTAATTCATGAGATGCTGCTTGAACTTGACCAAGCCCCAATATCACCAACATCATACTGACCCAAAAAATTTTCATTGACATACTCCTTACTTTAAAATAATCATTTTCCATACATACCATAATCACCGGGCAACCCGTGAGCATGAATACCTGCAATTGAAAAAAGTTGGTGCGCTCTTGCAGCAGCAGTCACAAAATGCTCAAATTTTCCTTCGTCTTGATTTGCAACATGATCCTTGAGCGCATTCATTTTCCACTGAATGTACGCAGGCCGCTTACCTGCATAATTCCAATCATTGACAAGATAACTTGAGGCATGATCTAAAGCTGCCTGAGCAATAGTTTTGGGAACTTTTCTGATAAATGCTTCTTTGCTGGTGGTAAATGTAGGCATCACGCGACGTTTGATCGGCTTTGCAGCAACCGCGTCATGTACATCAACACGCGCAGCACGAACAAATTGAATGCTTTCATCACGTAACTGTTTCATAGTTTCATCAATTTTATCTGGCGCTATATCAAGTTTGCGCAGATCAGCTTGAATACTGGTAAGCAGCTCCAGCTTTGTTTGTAGCAATATTTTTTTCTCAGTCGAAGATACAATGGGCTTATTTTGATCATGAGAAAAATAGTTCAATGCTTGATACAGATCTTGTAGTTCTTGCTTGCTTAATTTTTGATACTTTTCAACCCGTTGTTTGCGCTCTTGAGCCTTTATCTTCAAATCAACAAGGCAATCAGAAATTTTTTGTAACAATTCAGACTGAGTCCACAGTTGATTTGCTTGATACTGATGGTCCAAGTATACATGCTGCAAAGCGTCAAAGGCTGCATACTGAGCGTACACCATATCCAGCAAATCACGTTTCGTAGTGCCACTGGCAAATGTAAACTTTGGATCAAATAAGGCAAACCCTGCTACAACGTCAAGCAAACTGCTATCATAACCTGCTGCAGAAGCTCCATACGATGCTACCATAGCAGCAGTGCTACCCCATTGATGTAATTGCTGTAGCCAATAATCGGTAGCTTTAATAGTCTCAGAGCCATGATGTTTGGCGGTGTCAAAATAATATAATTGCTTTGAAAGTTGTTGTTGTAGATGCGGATAATCCTTTTGCAGATCTGCAATCGATGATTTTTTAAGACGTTCTATTTCTTGATTAATATCGTAAGGGTCAAAACCAAGATCTTGCATTTTAAGTGCCAACTTATGAAACAGCTGATCGTCAGACCAATTCGTAATTTTTGATGGCAACAACGATGCAATATTTTGAACCAGTGGTACTTTATGCAACAATGATCGATCAGATTTTTGGCGATTAAAAGATTCTTGTAACCGTTTTTGTCGCTCTACACTCGATTGATCGGATAAGTTTGCTCTATCTTTGGTCACAAAGGTGTTTTGATACTGCGTAAATTGATCACGAATCACCGGCAATGGTTGTTTGCTCAACCGAGCAACCTCCGCATCCGCATCTGCTCCAGAAAATCCTTGATCAAACTGAACATGATCATGAATCATGGTCAACATCTGATTTTTGGTCAAATGCTGCATCAGGGCTTTATCTGCTACATTACTTGAACCAGGGCAAACAGACAAAGCAGTCAGAGTCAATATAAAAACTATCTTAACCTTTTTCATAGAGCCCCTATTTTAAGCAATCATACCACTATACATACCGCAAAGAGCAGTCCCAACGCAATATTATTGAAAAAATTGAATGATTTTAAGATCATTATCATTTCAACAACCCTTGATTAACTGAAACAGGGTTTGTTATCTTTCTTGCGTATGCTTAATTTTTTCAAAAGGGGAATTTCATGAATTCAATTTTTAAGGCGACATGCGTTGCAATTATGATCAGCTCTATCTTTTCAATGCTTGATGGGTCACTTCCAAGCTCAAAACCATTGCCAACACATTTAACATATAAACCTCGAGAAGCGCAATATTTAAAGTTTGGAGTAGCTCATGAAATTCCAACATTGACCAAAAAACAAATAGAAGCACTATCTCCTCAACAATTCAATGAACTGAACCCTGACGATGTAAGCACATTCACCGATCAGCAGCTCGAATATTTTACCAACAATCAGTTAGAGCGTTTTGATGTAACGAAATTCTCTCTATTTCAACTTGGGGAATTGTACGCGATTCAAACGCAGAACCCAAACATGAGCTCTGAAATAGTTGAAAAAATACGACAAACTGCTCTAAAAAAAGAAAATGAACGTTCTGGTGAAGAAGATAGAGCCTCAAATGAACTGAAAAAAGCTACAAATGAAGCCATGCAAAAATTAACCCCTTCCGACATTAGAAATTTAGATAAGGAAAGAATAAAGAATTTTACACCGTTAGAGATCAACGCACTCAGCAAAAACCAAATTCACGCACTGAGCGATACACAATTAAATGTATTGAAAGAAAAGCAAATTGCACATATCCCTGTACAGAATTTCAGCGACTCACAAATACAACAAATATTTTTTAAACTATCTGAAGCTCAAATTCGTGATCTATCAAAAAAACAAATTCAAGATACTTCGATAGGAACTCTTAAAGCAGCTGCTGTTCATCACAATCTTTCTTTTATTGATCCATCTAAATTGAGTTTGGACCAAGTAACAGCTTTATTTTCAGAGTTAAGCCGTGATCAAGTATATAACCTACCAAAAAATATCGTGCAACAAATACCGTTAAACACATTACAAGATTCTATAAACCAGAATGAAATTAATGCACAAAACTTAAGTAAAGATCAACTCCAGGCTCTTCTTCCTCAAAAGAATGTACCATCTCCTTTTCGCTTATTACGCCCACATCAAATACTAAGCTTGCTATCAGATAATAACTATGATCAAAAAATAGACTTCGAACATGCAAAATGGCTTGTAGCCCAACATGGCTTTAGCACCAATGATCTCATACATAACCAAAAGCTTTTACGCCAATTAAGTGAAAAACCGCACTAAAAAAAGAAATTTGACCACGCGACCTTAAGCCCGTGGATGATATTTGTCATACAACTCACGCAAATGACCAATATCTAAATGCGTATAAACCTGTACCGTATTAATTTTTTCATGACCCAGAAGTGTTTGGAGTACGCGCAAGTTTGCTCCACGCTTGAGCATGTGGGTAGCCAGTGAATGTCGAAGCACGTGTGGCGATATCGAGTGCATCAATCCTGACCGAGCTGCAACTTCTTTGAGGATGCGCCAAAAGGCTTGACGCGTGATGTGGCTTACCTTACCAGCATACAAAACAGGAAAAAGATAATCGGTTGAACGGTAGCCCGCTAAGCGTTTCTTAGAGGTACTGTCACTGCCCAGCAGGTAAGTATGCGTGTGGCTCAAATAGTTTTGTAGCATCTCTATCATTTCACCAGGAAGCGGAATAATTCTATCACGGCCGCCTTTGCCATGCACCTTGATGCAACGCTCTTCAAGATGAATTTGCGAAACTTTAAGGGCAACCAGTTCACTCACCCGCACGCCGCACGCATACAAAAGACAGATCATAATTTTATTGCGTTGACCCAGCAGTGATGGATCGCTTGCAGCAACTTCAAGCAATGTTTTCACTTGATCCTGAGTGATATGTTTGGGCAGTTGCTTGGGCAGCTTAGGAAATGTTACACCCATCGTAAAAAGTGGCAGATCATGATATTTACTCAAATACGAGTCCAAAGTTTTGAGGGCAGAAAGTTTGCGCGATGAACTTTTAGCACTGACACCCAAACCAAGCCTGATATGTTTTAAAAAATCTTTAACATGCTGCGGCGTAAGGTGATCAAAGCTGCGCACCAATGTCTGCTGCTCAAGGAATTGCTCAAATTGCACAATATCACGCTGATAGGCAAGCAACGTATTTTGTGCTACACATTTTTCGGTTAAAAGATAATCGTAAAATTTATTGAGTAACTCTTTCATGACGATATCCTATTTTTAGTACGCTCGTCCTACAATCACATCACCTAGTGATGGTTTACCACATTCAAAACATTTTTGCAGCTCTTTGCTGTCCACCATGCAACGAATCGAAGCTGCAATCTCTTTTAATTTCGCTTCGCATGCATGATCCTGGCACCAGCCAACTTGATAAATACCGTTATTTTTCTGAAGTTCATCGCGAAACTCAACAAGGCTTTCTGACTTATGCCACATCGCTGCGTAGCGATCTTGAGCACGTTTGAATAGTGCTGCTTGAATATCATCCAGTTTGGCAGTCGTCCATGCAGCCATGTTGGTTGCTGGTACCGTTTCTTTTTCTTTACCCAGGCGTGATACTGCAACCACGATACCAGAAGCAATGTCTCGGGCACCGATTTCAAAGCGCAATGGAACACCTTTAAGTTCCCACTCATAAAATTTTGCACCAGGCGATGCAGCATCGTCTGCGTCTAGTTTAACTGCAATACCAGCCTCTTTAAGCTCTTGAGTTAATTTGTGAACATAATCAAGCACGACCTCTTGAGAATCTTTTTTAAGAATGGGAACAATCACCACCTGAATAGGAGCAATTTTTGGAGGCATGATCAAACCACGATCATCACCATGGCTGCCCACCACAGCACCAACTAACCGCGTAGTTGCTCCCCAGCTGGTCAAATATGGATAAACAACAGTGCCATCCTTATCTTGAAATTTCATTTCAAATGCATGCGCAAAACTTTGTGACAACAAATGCGAAGTTCCCATCTGAAGTGCTTTACCATCAGTTAAAAAAGCTTCAAAGGTATAGGTTGCCTCAGCTCCTGGAAATTTTTCATGGGGAGTCTTGCGACCGGTGATCACCGGAATTGCTAAATAATTTTGAGCTAGATCAACATATTCCCCAAGCATCATCAATGTTTCTTCAAGAGCCTCTTGTTTAGTTGCATGAGCAGTATGGCCCTCTTGCCAAAAGAATTCAGTCGTACGCAAGAACGCACGCGGTCTTTTTTCCCAACGCACAACGTTAGCCCACTGGTTAATTTTAAGTGGTAGATCACGCCATGATCTGATCCATTTTGCAAACATATGATGAATCATGGTTTCTGATGTAGGACGAACCACGAGCGGCTCTTCAAGTTCTTTACCACCAGCATGGGTTACTACTGCAAGCTCAGGCGCAAATCCTTCAACATGTTCAGCTTCTTTTGATAAAAATGATTGTGGAATAAACAAAGGAAATATTGCATTTTCATGACCAGTTGCCTTAATGCGATCATCTAATCTTTTTTTAATGTTTTCCCAAATTGCATTGCCATAGGGACGAATTACAATGCAACCACGAACAGGCGCTTGGTCTGCAAGCTGTGCTGCATAAATAACCTCTTGATACCATTCTGGAAAATTCGTTTTAATATCTGGCAACTTATTCATTTAAATCCCTTGCAAAAAAAGCCGTAGCAATATTTTTAAATTATAACCGATCACACCACAAGAATCAAAAAAGTTACCTTTTTTTATAGTTTGGTGAACAAGTGATTAATGAATATTATTGTACGTAGTTTGGTATGCATTTTTATTCAAACTCTGTTCTTAACCGATCTATTTTATAATACTTACATTGATCGACCTATAATTCATTCAAAAGGATCTTGGTATGATTTTTTTTAAACTATTGCTCATGGCCCAACTTTTAGTTAGTTCAAATGTGTATAGCGCAGCATCAATCGATAAAAAAGATGCTGCATGGTTATTTAATTCAAACGTAGAAAACGAAGAAAAAAATAGATTTTGCGATTCTTTTATTCAAGCAACACAGGGTCAAAACATACATGAAATTAATCAGGTTATTAAAGAGTATTTTAAAACTGAAAATGATTTATGTAAAAATGTATTACATTTATATAAAAACAATAAACTCCAAGAGACTTTATCTGATAAAATCACAACGGTGATTCAAATAATTTGCCAAAACATAGATGTTCTTGATGGTATAAATGCAACCTATTTATGGGATAACATTAAGATTAATAATAAAAAAATCAATCCATTTTTGCAAAGTTTAATATTAAATCCAGCTATCAAAATAAATCAATATATAACAATTCTTACACCAAGCATTGAAACGGAAAAAGGAACTTTTTTATTCTATCTTTGTAATTACAATGAAAAGGCTATCCTGAATATGCTTCTTGAACGTCAAGATCTTGATATTAATAAAGGTTTTGAATTAATCGATACAAAAAATAATGTAATAGGAGCGGGAACGCCGTTATACATAGCTTGCCAAAACGGACACCTTGAAATTGTCAAACAACTTCTTGAGCAACCAAATATTGATATCAATAAACCAACTAATTATAACATAACGCCTTTAATCATTGCTTGCCAAAATAAACACCTTGATGTTGTTGAGCAACTTCTTGGGCAACCAAATATTGATATTAATAAACAGGATAATGACGGCATAACAGCTTTATACATGGCTTGCCAAAACGGGCACTATAAAGTTGTCCAGCAACTTTTTGAGAAACCAAATCTTGATGTTAATATAAGCACTAATGTTGGCGCAACGGCATTATACATAGCCTGCCAAAATGGACACGATAAGGTTGTCCAGCAACTTCTTAAGAAACCAGATCACATTGATATTAATAAACAGGATAATGATGGCATAACGCCTTTATACCGAGCTTGCGAAAATGGACACCTTGAAATTGTCAAACAACTTCTTGGGCAACCAAATATTGATATCAACAAACAGGATAAGAACGGCACAACGCCTTTAATCATTTCTTGTTACAAGAAAAACTTTAAAAACCTTGATGTTGTCACAGAGCTTCTTGCTCACTTAAAAACTGACGTTAACAAATGCTCCAATAAAGGACTAACGGCTTTATATGTTGCTTGTCAATCAGAAAACATTGATCTTGTTCAACGACTTCTTATCCAACCAAATATTGATATTAATATAAGCAGTATTGTTGGCGCAACGGCATTAACAAGTGCTTGTTACAACTGGTCAGTTAAAAACAAAAAGATTAGTACTCAAATAATAGAAGCACTTATCGATGATCCAACCTTGGATCAATCAACGCTTTCTAAAACAGTTCATATTTTATTCCAACTGAGCAAGTTTGAATCTATAAACATCCTGATCAATCATTTACTCAAACTAGAAAACATTTCTCTAAATATTTTTATTGATATTGCCAAAGTTTTTTTAAAATTTAACACATCTGATGACAACTTAAAAAATTTATTACTCAAAATCACCAAAACAGTTAAAGAAATTATTGATCAGGAAAACGATGATCAAATCAAAAAAAATATCTTAGAAGATACAGAAAGCAGTTTCTTGTTTGCTTGGGCAATAAATCCAACAGAATCTTCGCTTACTATGCTACAAAAAAGGTATTTCAATAAAATATCTCCTGACTATTTGATCAATTGGAATATGGTAAATGAAAAAGGAAATACCATTTTCATGGTCATGCTCAAGTCAACAGAATGCGAAAAATCCAATCTTAATGGTTATCTTCTAAAATACATCAATAAATTTGATCTGACAGCTTTAGAGCATGTTAACAATTACAATGAAACAACGATTTCTTTAGTAGAACAAAGCATTTTAAATAAAAACGATAAACAACTGATCGCAAAGAAAATAAACACAACGATACAACAATTGAAACAAGCTCAGCAAAATTTACCAACACCATCTACTGAGCCACAATCAGCTCAAGAAAACGTATCTCCAAGAGTTTCTGAGCCAAGGTCTGCTAAAAAGAAAACAGGGCAAGCTCAGGAAAATACAAGTCCAAAAACTGTCCCGAAAAATGTATCTCCAAAGGCTACTGAGCCAAAAACTAAGCATCAAGCAACAGTCCAAGAAAAAAACGTTCAACCTGCTGTAGCAACAAGTACCGTTTATCAAAAAAAAATGGCCCTCAATAATTTGATACAAACAGTCAACCAATCTTTAGATCCTGTTGAGATAGAATATCAAAATAAATTCAAATGTTTCAATTTAGAAACAGTATTTTTTAAATGGTTTCATATTCTTAGATGTGAATATAAATGCTTATACAGACCTAATTTGAATGATTTTGATATTAGTTTAACAGGTTGTCACTCAGCTCAATGTGTTAAGAAATTGCAAGAACAAGCTTCTCATATCATATCATGGCAGCTTAAAGATACGTGGAGTAATGGCGTACAAAAATATACCATTACCTATCCTACAAATTCTTTACCCAATTTGGATATCAAAACTGTTTTTCCCAGCGAATCACAAAAAGATCTTTGCGAAAAAATTACAAAGTCAAAATATATAAAAACCTTAGACCAATTGGATGGTTCAAAAAAAATATACGCTTCTTTTGAACATCAAGCATCTGGCACAACTGATAAACATATAGTATATTTTGTATGCGTTGCTACACCCCTCAGGCTAGCTGCAGACAACACATGGGAGATTGTTACAGCTTATCCTATTCAAGAATCCGAAATTCCAACAAATCAAATGCTTGATAATTAAAGAGCTGCCCTAAATAAACATTTGTTTTTTTCGGACTCGTCGTAACACTATAGCGACCACAACCGTGACTTGATCTCAGACTACTTATTTAAATCTCCCCCTCCCTATCATTCCGGACAAGTCGCGTAGCGACGCGATCAGGAAACCATTTCACCTTTTTAAGGTAAACAAATCAAAGCAAGATTTCTATAACAAACTAATTTCATCCCAAGCAGGATTATTTTTATTAATCAAATCAATTTTCCATTGACGCGGCCATTGTTTAATTCTTGTTTCTCGTTTTTCTGCAGGCTCAAATGTAGCATATTGTTCAACGTGAACCAATCGCGTAACATTGTGCCTTGAAGAAAAACTTTTTGCCATCAAATGGTTTTTATGTTCATAGATTCGACGTGATAAGTCAGAGGTCATCCCAACATACAATGTTCCATATTTTTGAGAGCATAAAATGTATACAAAATAAGTTTTCATAATAAATAATTATACAATGAATGTATGTTGTTGAGAAGAATGGATTCCTGATCGCGTCGCTGCGCGACTTGTCCGGAATGATAGGGAGGGTGGAGATTTAAATCAAAGGCTGTCCTAGATAAACATTTATTATCTGCCTAGATCAGTCCATTTAATCAAAAAATTTAACTATTTTTTCGATGATAGCAAATTAAACCGTAAAAATCAAAAAAGTTGAATCTTAATATCCAGTTATTTATAATAACTGCATAACAAAATGTATCAACGAAAAGGAAATTACTCCATGAAATCAACGTTAAATATTCAAACTATATTTGATGAGCAAGGTAACAAAATCGGTGTCATGATGAGCGTTAAGCAGTTTAAGCGCCTTATGAGCGATCGAGAAGACTTGCAAGATTTATATGTTGCGTATCAAAGAACTCAAAAAAAAGAGAAAACGATTCCGCTTGAACAAGTAATGAAAAATTTTGCAGTTAACATAAAAAAACTCAAGGAAAAATCACTCTCCAAGTCTAAAAAATAATAACATTGCTTTTACAGCACATTTTTGACTTAAAGCGATGACTGTTTGATATATCCTTGCCGCAATTCTTCTTGATAGAAAATATAAATGCCGTAAGCAACGATAACGGTTGCAACATAAAATTGAGGACCAACGGTAATGTCCAGCAACATTTTATCATACAATGCGGTAAAAAGTGGTGTTAAAAACCCAACAAAAGATAACAAGGTTGCACTGTAGCGCTTCAAAAAGTAACCGTATAGATTATAAAATATAAAGTTAGCAAGCACGATAATGCCTATCAGCAGCGGCAAGAACTGGTGCATCTGCCCCCAAGGCAATCCAGCTGTTGGTTCAAATATTTTAGAGCATATCAGCGCACCGCCTCCCCCCACAACCATGGCAAATCCATTGATATGAAGCGAGCTGTATCCCCGATATAAAAGTTTGCGCACCAAAACCCATCCCAAAGAACATGAAACAACCGATGTCATCATCAAAGCGTAGCTGATACCCAGCGGACAATCCAGCAAAGATCCCTCACTAATCGGAACCATGTACCATACGCCAATCATCCCAATGGTAAAACCAATCCACTTCTTGGTGGTCATAATTTCATGAAACAAAAGATAGGAAAAAATGGCAGTAAAACAAGGAGTTAGATTAAACATCAGTGCCGCGCACGATGGAGCAATCGATTGTAAACCAACAAATTCAGTGGTGAAGGGAATAAAAATATGAATTAAAGCAACCAAAAAGAACAATCCTAAATCTTGCTTTTTGATCCACAATCTTTGATGCATACCATATTGAACCAGCAAAATACACATGCCAGCAAATGTCATGCGTATTCCAATTAAAAAAATAGGCGGAACAAAATTAAGCAACATTTTACCAATGGTAAAACTCATACCCAAAAGTGCATACAGTCCAAGGATGGCTATCATGCTTTCGCCTTACCTTCTGCACGGCGCTCATCTGCCAACTCTTGTTGATAAAAGATCAAAAGTCCTATAGCAACACCAATAGAACAGACAAAAAATTGAATACTCAGTGGTTCACCAAGCATCAAATATCCCAGCAGGGCTGTGATGATGGGCATAACAAAAGAAAACAAAATAACAAGCGTTGCACTATGGATCGTGAGCAGATAAGCATTAAAGTTGTAGGCAACCAAATTCTGAAGAAACATCATGAAAATCATGTACCACAAAAAGTCGCCAGCATATCCAGGTAAAACATAAGGTCTGGTTTCAAAGCAAAATGCTTGCACAAAACACATCAATCCACCAATAACCAAACTTACACCATTGAGAAAATAGGAACTAAAGTCTGATCGCTCACTCATGAGGTATTTCATAATCACCCAGCCATATGCCGTTGCAGCTGATGCAATGATCATCATAAATTCAGCAAATGATATAAATCCTAAGTGATATGAATTGTCCACAATATCAAGAGCTGTATCTTCGATCAACAGTGGCGCAATTGAGGCGCATGCAATAAAAATCCCAAGAATCTTTTTCCAGGTAATTTGTTCATGAAACATGTACCATGAAAACAAAAGTGAGAAAAAAGGACTTAAATTATAAATAAAAGCGACTTTGCTTGCGGTTAAATATTGTAAACACCAAGCTTCATTGGCATTGGTTAAATAAACGTTGAACAACCCAAGTAAAAAAATATACCAAATATAATGACGTGTCATGGATGACCATGCAACTGGTCGACACCAGACGCGATATAAAATATAAGAGCAAACACCAGCCGTAAGCATACGCGCACCAGCCAAAAAAACTGGTGTCGAAAATACTAAAGCTTGTTTACTAAAGATAAAGACAATCCCGTACAATGCGTATAACAACATAATTTGTATCATACTATCGCCTACCCTACCCTTGAATTTATGTAGCTCTTAATTCTTCATCGATCACTTTGACTCTTTGAATTTGAACAGCTTTACCCGTTGTCGTATCAATCTCGACCCAAACACCGGTCATAATAACTGGTGGTTCAGTTTCAACAATAAACTTATTGGGCATTTGCGATTTAAATCGTTCAATCATAGGCTCTTTTTTCATCCCGATAGAAGAGTTCAAAGACCCTGTCATTCCCAAATCGGTAATGTATGCAGTTCCGTTGGGAAGTACTCTTTCATCTGCGGTCTGAACGTGCGTGTGAGTTCCGACAACGCAACTCACACGGCCGTCAAGATAATAACCTAAGCATATTTTTTCAGCTGTTGCTTCAGCATGCATATCAACAATAATTAATTTGGTCCGATGACGCAAATAGTTCAAAATAGTATCAAGGGCTAAAAAAGGACAATCAAGGTGTTCTTTCATAAAAACTCGGCCTTGCACATTCACGACAGCAACCTCGAGGCCATTGCAATTAAATGTGGTTACACCTGAACCAGGGCTTGATGATGGAAAATTGGCAGGACGAATAATATCATTATGATTGCGCATGTATTCATAGATCTCGTTGTTATCCCAGACATGATTACCGGTCGTCACAACATTGACACCGTTGTGTTTAAACGATTGTACAATGCGCGAGCTAATGCCTCTGCCATTGTGATTGCTATTTTCACCATTTACAATGGTAGCATCAATATTGAACTGTTGCTGCAACGAGCGAATATGTTTTTGAACCATCATGCAGCCGATAACGCCAACTACATCACCTATAATTAAAACCCTAATGGTCCTCTTCATCTATTTACCTTGCGTATTCAATGACTCGTTTTTCTCGGATTACGTTTACTTTGATTTGACCAGGGAAATTCATTTCCTTTTCAATAGTCTTTGCTACTTCACGTGCAATATTTTTTGCATCATCATCAGTCAAAGAATCTTCTTGAATAATAATTCTAATTTCACGGCCAGCTTGAAGGGCATAAGCTTTTTTAACCCCTTCAAAAGAATACGCTATTTCTTCAAGTTTTTCTAATTTCTTAATGTATGCCGTAAAAGTTTCACGACGAGCACCAGGGCGTGACGCTGAAATAGTATCAGCAATAACGACAATAGGAGCGTAAATCGAATTGAAAGCAACTTCTTCATGGTGAGCAGCAATTGCGTTGACCACGATATCTGATTCACCACAACGTTTTGCAATTTCAGCACCGATTTGAGCGTGAGGTCCTTCAACTTCAGCTGTTACCGCTTTTCCAATATCATGCAAAAGCCCTGCACGAAGCGCAATGTTGCCGTCAAGACCAAGCTCTTCTGCAATCATTCGAGCAAACATACCAACTTCTTTACAATGCTGTAAAACATTTTGTGAATAACTGGTTCTAAAATAGAGTTTACCCAAAAGCGTTACAATTTCAGGATGTACACCTTGCATGTTAAATTCAAGTACTGCTTTTTTACCATATTCCTGGATCAATTCATCAATCTCAGATTCACACTTTGCAACCGTTTCTTCAATTCTTGTTGGATTGATGCGTCCATCTTGAACCAAGCGCTCTAAGCTGCGCTTAGCAATTTCACGACGAATTGGGTTAAAACCTGAGATGGTAATCATTTCTGAAGAATCATCAATGACAAATTCCATACCAGTTGCCATTTCAAGCGATTTGATATTTCGGCCTTCTTTACCAATGATACGGCCTTTCATATCTTCATTGGGCAACTGAACTGATCCAGAAGTTACTGAAGGAACTTCATCAGCAGTATATCGTTGCATTGCAGATACGGTGATTTCTGCAGCTTTTTGTTTTGCATTATCACGAGCTTCTTGCTCAATTTTTTGAATCCATTTTTCAGCACTATGAACAACTTCTGCTTCAAGAGTTTTAAGAAGTGTTTCTTTTGCTTTTTCACGATTCATGCCACTTAGGAGCTCTAATTTTACAATCAAATCTTCATAAAGGCTTTTTAATTTTACTTCACTTGCACGAAGCGCATCATTCATCTTGAGCATGTCACGTTCTTTTTGTTGCAGTTCATGACGAATGTCATCGATACGCTGCTCTTTTTTTCCTAGAGCTTCATATTTTTGATTCAACTGCTCACGTTTTTGTTCCAAATCAACGCGTTCACGCTTCAATTCAATTTCAAATTCTTTACGACGCTTATACAGCTCGTCTTTCATTTTTAAATATGATTCTTTTTTTTCATGCTCAATCATTTGTCGAGCAGATTCTAATTTTTCTTTGGACTGATTAAAAAAAACTTGTGCTTGAAACATCTTTTTTTGTGCGTACAAGAGCACAATTGCACCCACTACTACAATGCCGACTCCGGCCATAAGCACTATTGATTCTATCATTTCAAATATCCTTAATCGTATACACTAATTAATTGTATTTATGGCGTCGCATTGCCATAAACCCCTGAATAGCAAGGATACTTTAATCCCTGCCTGTTTCAATAACCTAAAATAAGCCTTGTTATGCAACCCATGCACCCCAAGGCTTATTTCTTTCTTAACGTATGAGTAGACTGAATCTATACATTCAATCACACCAATTTAACGCTCATTCAATTTAATGCAATCTCATGCAATTTAATGCTCGTTAAATCCAAAAGTTACCACAAAGACGATCTTTATTTTTTCAATTTCAAAGTTCCAGCACGGTTGCTTGCTCTGATACATTCAAAAAACAATCTTTTTCTTCTTTGTCCAAAAGCATCATAATTTTTTCACTGTGAGCACATTCCTTTTGCAATCGCTTTTGAAGAACGAGCAACTCTTGGGTAGCCCTAAGCGCAGCCAGAACTGCAATTTTTTTTGCATCCAGTGCGCCCGATGATTTTAATGAAATTTCTTTCATAAAACCATCAACATGGCTTACAACCTCAGTTACAAACTCTTCGTCTTCATCGCTGACGATCACATAGAGCTCTCCGAAAATACGAGCTTTATACTTTTTTATTTCAGCGCTCATTACATCTCTTTTATTTCAATTAATGCATCAATGCTATGCAATAAATTGTCTACTACCATTTTGGCTACCATCTTCTCTTGACTCAGCTCTTCAAGGTCTTTAGTTTCAGCAACCAGCGACCCTTCAAGAGCTCTCAATTGACTGAGCATATCTTTGTTTTTATTCTTCAAAGCTGCATTTTCATCTTTGAGAATCTTAATCATATCAATAAGATGAACAACCTTTTCTTCCAACAAGCCCAAATTCAAACTGTGTTTTTCAATTTGTTTTTCTTTGTTTTTTGCTGGTATAGCTTCCATGGGAACTCCTTTTTTTTACAAGCCCAGTTATTGCTATAAATGTAATGCCGAAACTTTGCTTTCGTCAAGCATCATACCAAAAATTATAAAAACCGCGTTAACCACGTACAGTTTCTGCAATTTTTGCAAATACTGTTGGTTCAAAAATTGCGATTTGGCTCAGCATCTTTCTGTTCAATTGAACATTAGACTGTTTAAGCCCGTGCATAAACTTGCTATACGAATAACCATGATTTCTTGCTGCAGCATTGATTCGAGTAATGAACAATGCACGCATGTTACGTTTGTGCATTTTTCTGCCTTTAAAAGCATACGCTAAAGCACGCAGCAATGTTTCTTTTGCTCGACGGAAAATATTTTTACGTTGTCCCCAATAACCTTTTGTTTGTTTAAACAAACGCTTGTGACGACGATGTGTAACTGTTCCTGATTTAACTCGTGACATAATGAACCCTATTTTTTATGAATTTGGCAAAAGACGAGCAATACGATTCGTATCACTTGCACTAACAATTCCACCCTTACGTAAATCACGTTTACGCTTTGTTGTTTTTTTCGTGAGCAAGTGACGCTTAGATGCGCATGCGTATTTAAACTTCTTGCCTTTTAACTTTCTAAATCTTTTTTTTGCCCCGGAGTGCGTTTTCATTTTTGGCATAATAAACCTTGTTTTATTTTTTAGCTTTTAAATAATAAATCTTTGACCAGAAACGTCCAGCCGACGCATCTTTCTCGTGTACAATATCAACCATGCCGCGCTCGGCAAATGTTTGGTCAACTTCTTTGAAAAAGCCATCACCAACGGTGCGCATTGATTCAATTTCACGACCACTAAAAACAAGCGTAACCTTTAACTTATGACCTTCTTGCAAAAAACCAATCGCTTGGTTAATCTTAGTCAGATAGTCATGCTCACCGATTTTAGGTCGCATCTTGATCTCTTTGACCTTGATGACTTTTTGCTTCTTTTTACCCTCAGCCAATTTTTTCTTTTTCATGTACAAATTCTTGCCAAAATCCATAATCTTAACAAGAGGGACTTCATCTTTGTCCGACAACATCACAAGATCTAACTCTTTTTGACGCGCGAGACTTAATGCCGCATCTCGAGCCATTACTCCAAGATTTTCTCCATCTTCAGAGATAACCTTAACCTTAAAAGCTTTAATTTGTTCATTAACTAATTGAGAATCTGTTTTGTTCTTCAATGTTTTATAAAACCTTATATTTAAGCAACCAACATGGCTTCTTTTACTTTTACCAAGATCGTATCCATAAAAGCCTTGTTTTCTTTAAACAGTTGATACGCCTGATCTCGTCCTTGTGCGAAATTTTTACCTTCAAACGCAAGCCATGCACCATTTTTAGATACAACTTCATATTGCAATGCAGCATCAAGCAAATCTAACTCTGCGCAGATACCTACATCAAATAAAAGATCAAGTTCGGTCGATCTAAACGGTGGAGCAACCTTGTTTTTGACAGCTTTCACCAAAACACGATTTCCAAAATGCCGTTCATCTTTTTTAAGAGATGCAATCTTGCGAACATCAAGCCGAAGTGATGCATAAAATTTTAATGCTTTACCACCAGTTGTCGTTTCTTTAGGACCAAACATCACACCACTATTAAGCGTTTGTCGCACCTGGTTAATAAAAACCAATATCGTTTGCGACTTATGCACAATAGCTGTCAATTTTCTAAGAGCTTGGGACATTAAACGAGCCTGTAGGCCCATATGAGAATCACCCATATCGCCTTCAAGCTCAGCTCGTGGCACCAAAGCTGCCACAGAGTCGATAACAACAATGTCAACTGCACCAGATCGTACCAGCATCTCAGTAATTTCAAGAGCTTGCTCACCACAATCTGGCTGAGAAATGATCAAGTCATCAATGTTAACACCAAGCTTTGTTGCATATGACGGATCCAATGCGTGTTCCGCATCAATAAACGCACATGTTCCACCAGCCTTTTGAGCCTGCGCAATGGCATGCAAGGCAAGGGTAGTTTTACCTGATGATTCTGGACCAAAAACCTCAATAATTCTACCGGTTGGATACCCTCCAACACCGATAACATTATCTATAAGCAGCGATCCAGACGAGATAGCTCTTATTTTTGCCTTAGGTTGTTCACCCAAGAGCATAACTGAACCTTTTCCATACTGTTTTTCAATCTGAGAAAAGGTGACCTCAAGCGCCTTGCGCTTCGATTCCTGCGTGTCAGATTCAGAGTGTTTCTGAGTCACTTTTTCTTTCATCTTTATACTTCTTTAGGTATTGATTTATGTTATTCAATCTACTCAGGATTCATTTCAGGATTCATTAAGTAATGTTACTTTAAAGTACCCTTAAAGGGATAACCTTAAATGCTACTTCGTTGAATCTGCCTGTAAGATTTCGCTTTTGACTTCTATCTTATTGTTAAGTTTAGCAATTCTATACAAAGAAGCAACAAAGCCTTCTTTAGATTGATATAATTTTGTATAAAACATCATTTTGCCGGCCTGATTTTTTTGTTCTTGAAGTGCCGATGAGTCAGTCGATGAGTCAGACTGCTCAATAGAGTCAAGGCGCATCAATATGCCATCAGAAGCCGTTTCTATAGCTGTCATTGCCCCGCCATACTGCAATCCCTTAAGCTTTGCCTGGACCCCAGGCTCTTTAAGAATCGCACTTTGCTCTTGCTTGCCATTATTATATTTAAAATATGCCTGGTGAACCGTTGCCCCATATTTTTGAGCAACTTCGTCAAAATTCATAGTTTGAGCATCTTTGAGGGCTTGAGCAAGCTGATCTTTCATAAGATCCAATGCTTTGTTTTCAAAATACAGGCCAAGCACCTTAGAGCGGACTTCTTCAAGTGGCGGCGTAACGCTTTTTTCAATAGCATCACACATCAAAATAACCCCTTTGTCTTTATCGATATACTGGGTATAGCGGCCTTCTTCAAGTTTGAACAAATTCGTATACAAAATGCCCGCTTTTCGCGCGTCAAGGCGAACTTCAGAAAGGTCCCCATGATAACGATTAATAAAAGCTTTCAGCGATTCTGGATGATAACGTGCTCCATGAACAACGCGGCTTGCATCTTGTGAGAATCGTTTTTTAAATTTCTCAGCGCCCAACTCTTGTTTGATTTCACTGCTGACAGAGGCAAAATCTTTATATTTCGCTGGTATCTTTTTAACGCGCTGGATAAGTTCGTAACCACGATCTGTTTTCACCGGAGCTGAAATTTGGCCATCTTCGCCCAAAAATTCAAACGCAGTGTTAACAATTACTTTGTCGAGTGTTGTATCGGTTTTAGTAAACAGGTCGGTAAGTCCACCTTGAGCTGCCGATTTTTTATCATCAGAAAATTTACGAACCATAGCTTCAAAGGTTGATGGATCTTTATCAGCTTCTTGTTTCAGCTCTTGAATTTTAGCTTTTGCTTCTTGTTCTTTTCCTGGCTCGACTTCAATAAAAAGTAAACGTACTTGCATTTGAGCAGGAGTCGTAACATAACGGTTCATTTTATTTTTATCATAAAATGATTTCGCATCACTTTCAGTAATTGACGCTACGTAGTGGCTTGCATCAAAGGTCCACATTTTTCCAGAGCGACGTTCTGGAGTTTTAAATTTCTCAACAATTTGAGATCTTTTATAAAATTTTTGCAACGTTTCATGAGATGGAGTATCTTGACGAACTTGCTCGAGATATTTTTGATAGTTCAACATAAAATATGAATACTGCTTGTCAGCAAAATCAACATTATACTGAAGCTGCAATTCAAACTTTGGCACATACAAACTTGCATCAATTAAACCTTGGAGCAATTTGTTTTTAGATTCAGTTTCAATATCAGATATAAACTCTTCGATCGTGTAAGGAGCAAGTCTTTCACGAAACACCTGTTCATTTAACGAACCATCTTCTCTAAAGAAGTATGATGGTAAATGCTGTAGTTGTTTTTGCACTTCTTGATCAACATGGGCCTGCGATACACGAACCCCTAATTTATTCATTGCATTTTGTGATAGCAAGCTACCAATTGCTGCTTCGACTGTTTCCTTTTGAACATTGGCATTTGGAAGCACAAAACCACGTTGCCGGAACATTTCGTGTTGTTGTTTTGCTTGCGCAAGCATAGAGGCAAATTTTTTGTCAGTTAATTTTTGAGAATATGCTTTTATGACCCAATTTTTATCTTCTTCATTTCTAAAAAAGACTAAACCACTGCCCATCCCCATCATAATCAAAAAAATCCACAAAAAAATCTTGTAAACATTGTTGTGAATCAATTTACGCATCACGCCTATCATAACTGTATCCTTACTTGTTTCATTATAACTGTCTTAAACTATTTTTATGTCTTTACGCTTAATGTGTTCAATCGATACCACTTGATCAACAACTGACGCAACTTCATCTTTAGTGTCATATTTTTTAGTTATGACTTGATACCAAGTTTTTGTCGATTTGCCCGATGCCGACTTGCTCACCTTTGTTTTAAGCTCAAGGTCAATTTTATATTTTTTTAAACGATTTACCATAGCAACTGCAGAAGCTTTTTTTGCAAACCCAGCAAGAGCTGCAAAATGTTTACCCGTTGTTGATGGCACAGCATCCACGGTTGCAGGTTTAACCGGTTGAACTGCAACTGGTTTAACAACAACTTCAATAATTTCTGCTTTACCAGACTGCTCAAGCGCGTCAGGCATATTTTTCAACAATGCTACGACATCATCGGTTTTTAAATTTTCTTGTTCTGCAAGTTCTTCTTGCTGCTCAGACAAGTCTTCTGGCAAAGACCCGTGCTTTGCTGCAAATGATTGCATGGTCAACAGATAATCTACTTGGTCATTAAAAGATTCTTGCGATGTTTTTTGTGTAAACCCATCAAGCATTGATTGCTTGCCCCAAAAATATCCTGCAATGAAAATAAGAAGTCCCAAAAGTACCAGTATTGCGGTTGTAACGCTTGCTTGCTTTTTGGTAATAAAAATTCCGTTTGAATCTGGCATCATCATAATTCCGTATCTTGTCGTCTAAATCTATCTGATAACCCATTTATATATAAACCAACGTCACATAAAGTCAAGTTCATCTCATCGATAAATCCCACACAATCGGCCTTAGGCAAATCTTGCCTGAGCAAACCTTGCTTAAGCAAATCTTGCCTGAGCAAATCCCTATCGACCTCTTTTTGCAACTTTGTTAAAAACGTGTTTTGTCGTTTGGCATAGTTTCTGGTTTTTTGTTGGATAATTGACACCAACTCCTGGTACCGATCAAATGACTTGTCCGTTTTTAGGTAATGCAAGATATCATCATAACCAATAATTTTTTTATGCTCTAAAAAATCTGCCCATGGTGTTTGGACCAGTTCTATCACTTCTTCAATCCAACCATTTTTAAGCATCATGAGTACCCGCTCATCAATTCGGCCGTACAGCTCTTGACGATCACGTACGCATACAATTCCAACCATATTTGCAATGGGATCAAATATCGGTTCAAAGTTTGAGGGCAGCTGACCGGTAACATGATGTATCGCAAGCGCACGTACAATTCGATAGCGATCATGTTCATGCAGCCGCGCAGCACGCGACGGATCAATAGTTTTAAGTTCTTGCCATAGTTCTAAAGTTGTTTTTGGTGATTCATGAAGTTGTGCTTGAATATCTTGGGCGTCAGGAATATCCCCTTGACGGTACCAAAGAGCCTTAACATAAAAAGCTGAACCACCAACAACGATAGGCACCTTGCCCCGACTCCAAATTTCTTGGGCTAAGCGGATCACTTGCTCACGAAACTGCACTATGGTAAAATTTTTCGGTTCATCAAGGATATCAAACAGATGATGGGGCACCGTTTGATTTTTCCAATCTGGTTTTGCCGTTCCAATGTTTAAAGGAGTATACCAAGAACCAATGTCTGCATTAATAATTTCTCCATCCAGCCTCATGGCCAGTTGAATTGCAAAGTCTGATTTCCCTGTAGCTGTTGCTCCCGAAATCACAACGATCTGTTTTTTCATAAATTTTTCATTTTTTCATTTTTTTAACTAAGAGCAAATACAACAGCCACCCTGCTTTCTTCTTCTTCTTTGAAATTCTTCGCATTCTCTTCTTTGAATTTCTATACTTTCTGCTTCAAGCCTCTCTTGTTCTTTTCGTCGAATTTCTGCGCATTCTTTTTCACGCTTATTCTGCTTTCTTATTCGAGCTTCTTCTAAAAATTTATGTTTTTCACATACATTTACATCGGGACATACACAATCATTAGAATCAATAACTGTTCTAGGGTCATCGCACAATAATTTAAAGCTTTCATAAGCATCCATACCAATAAATTTGCAATATCCAGCAATCAAACCAACGGTTGTTTTACCATCACGAATTATTTCATTAACATCTATTCTCTGATCTTTAATAAACATCCCGGTAGCTTCGATGTTATTATCTATCACAGCTGTATGAAGTAATGATGCATCAATCTTAATTTTGGGACTTAATAACAATTCACGCAAACAGTCTGCTAAAGAATTATATCTAATCGCCAAATAAATAGCTTGACATCCTTGTTTATCAACAGCATTTACATCAGTTCGAGGATCACTGAGTAATTCACGAACAACCTCAGCATGGCGCGACATAACTGCACAATGAAGTGCTGGTTTATTTTCAGGGCAGGCATTAACATCAATATCATGAAAAGCCAAAAGTGCCCGCGTAGCACCAACCTGTCCTGTATGGGCTGCTGTACACAAAGCTACTTCAGAAGATCGATATTTATCAGAAGACTGATTTTCATTAGATTGATAATTCTTAGAATTTTTATGTTCAATTGGCATTTCTTTAATCCAATCATTGAGAGTATAAATCGCTCCAACGTATCCTTTCTGGGCTGCCCATTTTAAAATATTATGCAAATGAACACTTGCTCCAAGGGAAGCAAGATGATCAACTAGGCCAGGATCATGATTGGCAATATTATCATTCAAAAGAGCATATTCAATAGGAGTCAAAAACGTTTCCGGGATATCAATATTCATCATGTTCTTCCCTGCCGGAATCTTGATATTCATCAAATTTCCCTTCTTAACCAAAGCTGTAATTATTTTTAAACGATTTTCGCTTTCCAAATTTATTGCCATAGCCAAAGGATGCATTCCATCCATAGAACGATGATATGGATTTGCTCCATGCTCAAGAAGTATTTCAACTAACTCTGGGGCATTCTGCAAAGTCGCACCTTGAAGCATTGACATACCATTATCAGTTTCATTTGGATCAGCCCCTGACTTAAGAAGTTCAGTAATCTGGCGAAGCTGCGTATCTGAAACATCCTGGCTTTGCGGTACACCAAATATTGCTTCGGGAAATTCAGCTTTTTCTTCCAAAAGATTAACTTCTGGCGTTTCATATTTTTTTCCTGTAAATGTTGGTTTTTTAAATTGGTGAATTAGTTCCCACAATTCTTTTGTTTTTTTAGAATCAAATGAACTACAAGCATATGTCCCGCATAGTGCCTGCAAAAGAGTAAGACTTACCTGCAACTTATGTACCAATTTTTTCATCAGCAGTCGCTCCCGAAATCACAATGATTTTTTTATACTATTTTTTCATTTTTTTAACTACGAGCAAATACAACAGCCACCCTGCTTTCTTCTTCGAGCTTTCTTTAAAAATTGATGCTTATCACACATTCCTGAATTACAACATGGACCTGCAAGGGTACATACGCAATCTTCAGAATCAATAATCGCTCTAGGATCAGCACACAATAACTTAAAACTTTCATGATCACTAAAATTAACATCATTGCAATTTCCAGCAAGTAACCCAACTATCGTTTTACCTCCACTAATTATTTTATTAACATCTATCCGAGGATCTTCAAGAAGCGCTTTTGTAAATTCGACCCTATTATCTTTCACAGCTTTATAAAGTACAGTTTCATTGCGACGATTAATTTGAGCATTAACATCAATATCATGAAAAGCCAAAAGTGCACGCATAGCACCAAGATGTCCTGCAGATACTGCTACAAACAAAGCTTCTTGGGAAGATCGATATTTATTAGAAGGTCGATTTTCATTTTGATAATTATTAGATTCTTGATCCTCACTTGGCATTTTTTTAATCCAATCATTAAGGATTTCAATAACTCCAACATGTCCTTTCTGGAATGCCCAAATTAAAAGATCATGCAAATGAACATATGCTCCACGAGAAGCAAGATGCTCAACTACCGCAAGATCACCATTCAAAAACGCATATTGAATAGGCGACAAAGATGTTTCCGGGATATCGATATTCATCATATTCTTCCCTGCCGGGATGTCGATATTCATCAAATTTCCCTTCTTAAGCAAAGCTGAAATTATTGCAAGACAATTTTCGCTTTTCAAATTTATTGCCATCGCCAAAGGATGCATTCCATCCATAGAACGATGATATGGATTTGCTCCATGCTCAAGAAGTATTTCAACTAACCTTAGATCCCCTTTAAGAATTGCAACTTGAAGCATTGACGGACCATTTTTACTTTTTTTACTTTCAGTTTCATTTGGATCAGCCCCTGACCGAAGAAGTTTAGTAATCTGGCGAAGCTGCGCATTTGAATCCTCTTGACTTTGCGGTACACCAAATATTGCTTCGGGAAATTCAGCTTTTTCTTCCAAAAGATTAACTTCTGTTAGTGTAACTTCTGGCGTTTCATGTTGTTTTCCTGTAAATTTTGGTTTTTTAAATTGGTGAATTAGTTCCCACAACGCCACCGTTTTTTTGAAAATGTCCAAACGACGATTTCGATCAAATGAACTACAAGTATATGTCCCGCATAGTGCCTGCACAATAACAAAAACCATCAGCAACTCATGTACCAAATTTTTCATCAGCAGTCGCTCCCGAAATCACAATGATCTTTTTTTATACTATTTTTTCATTTTTTAAACTAACAGCAAATACAACAGCCACCCTGCTTTCTTCTTCGAGCCTCTTGCTCTCTTCTTTGAAATTCTTCGCTCTTTCTTCTTCGAATGTCTAGACTTTCTTCTTCGAGTTTCTCCTGCTCTTTTCTTTGAGCATCTTCGATCTCTCTTCTTTGAGTTCCTTCATTCTCTTCTTCAAATTTAAGCTTATTCTGCTTTTTTATTCGAGTTTCTGCTAAAAACTTGTGTATGTTGCATGCACTTGCATAGCGACATACACGATCTTCAGGATTAATAATCACTCTAGAATCAGCGCACAACAACTTAAAACTTTTTTCCGGCACCATACTGAAAAAATTACAATATTCAGCAATCAAACCAATGGTTGTTTTATCACAACGAATTATTTCATTAACATCTATTCTCTGATCTTGAAGAAGCATTCTGGTAGCTTCGATGTTATCATTTTTCACAGCAGTATAAAGCAATGATGCATTAATCCTAATTTTAGGACTTGATAACAATTCACGCAGGCAGCCAGCTAAAGAATTACGCCTAACCGCCCAATAAGTAGCTTTTTGACGGTCAGCATCATCAGCATTGACTTCAGTTCGAGGATCTTTGAGTAATTCACGAACAACATTAGCATGGCCCGATACAACCGCACAATGAAGTGCCGGTTGATTTGCAGGGCAGACATTAAAATCAATTTTATTCCCAGGGCAGGCATTAACATTAATATCATGAAAAGCCAAAAGTGCACGCGTAGAATCAACTTGTCCTGCATAGGCTGCTGTACACAAAGCTTCTACAGAGGATCGATAATTTTTAGCTTCTTGATGCTCGCTTGGCATTTCTTTAACCCAATTCTTAAGGATTTCAATAACTCCAACGCGTCCTTCACGGGCTGCCCAATTTAAAAGATCCTGCAAATGAACATGCGCTCCAAGAGAAGCAAGATGCTTAACTAAGGCAAGATCACCATTCAAAAGCGCATATTGAATAGGCGACAAAAACGTTTTCGGGATATCGATATTTTTCATGTTCTTCCCCGCCGGAATATCGATACTCATAAATTTTCCCTCTATATATCGAATCAATAAGGAAATGATTGCAAAGCGCTCATCACTTTCCAAATTTATTGCCATAGCCACCAGATGCATTTCATCCATAGAGCGATGATATTGATTTGCTCCATTCTCAAGAAGTTTCTTAACTAACTTCGAGTCACCCCGCAAAATCGCCTCTTGAAGCATCGACCAACCATTTTTAGTTTCATTTGGATTAGCCCCTGACTTAAGACGGAAGGTAATCTCGCCAAACAAAGCATCTGAATCCTTCTGACTTTGTGCTACACCAAATATTCCCTCAGGCCAACTATCGTCTGGTACAACCCGTTGAATTGGTAGCGCATCCAAATAACCGGTCTTGTCACCCGACGTTGCCGAATCAAAAAATGGTTTTACAACATCTACAGGTGTTTTATTAAATTCTGGTGCTTTAAATCTTTTAATCGCTTCCCACAATGCTTCTGTGTTTTTATCTATTTTTATATCTGTTTTTTTAGAACTTGAACCGTAAGCATATGTCCCGCACAGTGCCTGCACAATAATAAGACTCATCTGCAACTTATGTATCAAATTTTTCATAGGCCCAGCTTTCTTTTTCGAGCTTCTTCTAACAGGCTACAAGCCTCCGGCGTGCTTGTCATAACTATATCTGGATGAACATCAAGATTTGTCCGAGAATCTTCAAGAAGTACTTTTATAGCATTTATATTATTCTTTTTAACGGCACGACAAAGTGCTGTATCGTTAAACACAGGATCCAAAGCATTAACTTGAATATCAGGATCTGACAGTAACTCTCGCAAACAGTTTCCAGAATAATCACGGTGAGCTGCAATATGAATAGGCTTTACTGGCCTGTAAGTCAGAGTATATGCATTAACATCAAAATATATACGTGAATCATTAAGCAATGCACGAACAACTTCAATATCATTCGTTTCAGCAGATCTATTATAAAAATAAACTGCCCAATGAAGCGCCGTGAATCCCCTATAATAAGCATCATTGATATTAATATCAGAAAAGTTCAGCAGTTCACGCGTAGCGTTCACATTGCCTGCCTTTATCGCACAGTATAAAGCATGGGTAAAAGATCGATAAGTTCTGCGCTGTTTACTTGGTAACCTTGGCATCCAATCATTGAGAGCTTTGATAACTTCAACACGTCCCTCTCGAGCTCCCCAATTTATAAGATACTGCAAGTCATCAGGTGCCCTTCGTACCCTTCGCGCCCTAAGAGAAGCAAAAAGCTCAAATACCGCAAGATCACCATTCAAAAGTGCACATTGGATAGGTGACAAAGACGTTTCCGGGATATCGATATTTTTCATGTTCTTCCCTGCTGGAATCGTAATGCTCATAAATTTTCCCGACATTTGTTGAACCAATAAAGAAATGATTGCTAAACGCTCATCACTTTCCATATTTATTGCCATAGCCAAAGGATGCATTCCATCCATAGAACGATGATATGGATTTGCTCCATGCTCAAGAAGTATTTCAACTAACCTTAGATCCCCTTTAAGAATTGCAACTTGAAGCATTGACGGACCATTTTTACTTTTTTTACTTTCAGTTTCATTTGGATCAGCCCCTGACCGAAGAAGTTTAGTAATCTGGCGAAGCTGCGCATTTGAATCCTCTTGACTTTGCGGTACACCAAATATTGCTTCGGGAAATTCAGCTTTTTCTTCCAAAAGATTAACTTCTGTTAGTGTAACTTCTGGCGTTTC
>Ga0206822_1060_pt1 | contig 30937 bp, 31 predicted proteins | sample Alteio_BWOrgCont_83_FD_152913 | JGI IMG/M metagenome (GOLD analysis project Ga0206822, IMG submission 152913) | Enriched cells from forest soil in Barre Woods Harvard Forest LTER site, Petersham, Massachusetts, United States -... | ecosystem: Environmental > Terrestrial > Soil > Temperate forest >... | reverse complement strand
GAATCTGAAATCCAAAGTATCTTAGAATTTCTGAAGAGCACTGATAATGTCAGTTTACTTGAAAATTTAGAAGTTTTCCAAATCAATTTTGATGTTTTCAACAGAAATATGATTCCCATCCAAAGATTAATTAATCAAGTAGAAGTCAAATGCCCCAATCTAAAGCTGTTTTCTTTCGGGAACCTTGAAGGTGATCTTAGTTTGACAATAAATAAACCAATAGCAGTCACTTGCAGAAATATCATCAATGTCGTTACTTTAAAAATGGATAATATAACAGAATTTTCTTGTGAGAATATTTCTGGGGTCCTTCTCTTACACACGAATAACCTGTCAAAATTTTCTTGTACCAGTATTGGATATTCGTCCTGGCGCTCAATGCCAGCTTCCCTAAGATTATCAAACAAAAATTTGGAAAATCTATCTATAGGATATTTATATAGCAATGCTGGTATAAAATTTGAGCCGGATTCTTTTAATCAAGAAGAATCGTCGGCAACAAAACTGGACAACTTGACCGAAATTTCTTATACTACCATTGAAAAAGGTGCTAGAATAACACTGCCCGAAAAATTGCCCAAGTTAAAAACGATTTCAGGCGGAACAATAAACGATCCAGCAGTGAAAGCAACTTTTGATAAACTCCAAGCGAATATTCCCGCTCAGCCTGAACTCTAAAATTCTTCAGTTCGAAAATCAATTGAGTACGAAATTATAAAATCATAATTACTTATTATTATCAATATTTATATTCCTGAGTTTATTAAAAATTACAAAATTTGACTAAAATTAATTTCTGCACACATAAATTACAAGGCATAATACCAAAACAACCAAACGCCCTTACTTGCAGATTCGCCTTTAAAAATTGACCGGATGCTCATTAAATCTTTGAGTTTTTATACTTGTATTTCAGCTTCACACATGTTAAAAATGCATTCATATGCAAAATAAGTTTGGTAAGAAGTTGGAAGAAGCGCGCACAAGAAGAGGAATTTCCATTCGTCAGGCATCGGATGATTTGAAAATACGGCTTGACTTCCTTCTATCCTTTGAAAACGACGGTGGCGTTTTTTCCATGCCTGATGTTTACAAAATTGGATTCATAAAACTGTATGCTAAGTATTTAAAGCTAGATCCCAATGAGATCGCAAATGACTTTAGCAGTTTCCACGATTTTGATAACGAGAAAAATAAGCAAAATACAGAGCGCGAAAATCTCGGAAGAATGGAACTGATTATCCCTGAAACAATCGCCCCTATTCAAAATAGCCTAAACCTAGCAGCCGACAAAGACGAATCAAAACATGATTCCGAAAATTTAGCTTTCAAAAAGCCTCCTTATCTTTCAAATAAAGCTTTTTATATAAAATTTGGCCTCATTGCTTCGGGGAGTTTAGCAGCTTTAATCATCGCCATTATGGCTATTAGTAATATATTTTCTAGTTCAAAGCCAAATATTGGAACTGCAGGAAGCACCGCTTTCGAACAAAAACTTCTGCGCCATGGCCAACATGCCATAGAAGAACTCATTCTTTCTGGCGAGGATAATATTCATGTAGTTGTGAGGCAAGAGCAGGATAAATTGCGTCTTTTCTCAGGAAATATAGATAAAACCCATCCAGTCACTATCAGTCGTCAAGGTCCAGTAAAAATACATTTTTCAGATGGATCGAAACTAAGCATACAAAAACCAGATGGTAAGAAGATCAATCCAGGACGCGAAGGCATGGGATGGATTGAACTTTAGTTAGATTGACTTGCTGATTAAAACAGTATACTGTCCTCGTTCAAAAAAGTCTACGAGGGAATTATATATATGAGATCACCAATAGGAATTAGCGATTTCAAAGAATTGATTCAAGGCAACTATTTGTTTGCTGACAAAAGTCTGTTTGTTAAAGATGTCATAGAAGATGGAGCTAAAGTTATTTTAATACCTCGGCCAAGACGTTTTGGTAAGACCCTGAATTTATCGATGCTCTATTATTTTTTAGGCCAAAATCATTATAAAGAAGAAAGCGAAAAAGAGAAAGAAAACTTATTCGAGAATTTGAAAATTGCAGAGGATATTGAATTTTGCCAGAAACATCAAGGGCAATATCCAATTATATTCATCACTTTCAAAGATATAAACGCATCTAGTTATGATAGAGCTTATCATGAGATTGTAGAATTAATCAGAAGATTGTATGAAGAGCATAGATATTTACTTGAAGGAGATGCCTTATCAGAAAATGAAAAAGCCATATTTAATAAGTTACTTAATGAAGAGGCTGATGAATCAAAAATTAAAGGCGCGTTGGTCCAGTTATGTTTGTATATGGTAAAGAAACATAATAAATTGCCAATTATATTAATAGATGAATATGATACACCGATACAAGAAGGTTATCTTCGAGAATATTATCCGAAGATAGTAGAATTGATGAGAGGGATTTTTGGCCAGGCGCTTAAAGATAATCAGAATTTAGCTAAAGCTGTTATAACGGGAATTTCACGTATTTCACAAGAAAGTTTATTTTCGGGACTCAATAATCTTGCTGTTTATACATTACTTCGAGAAAAATTTGGTCAATATTTTGGATTTACGGAAGAAGAAGTAGGCAGGCTTTTAACTGAAAGTAAGCAACCAGTTTCAATGGTCTCCATTACCGAATGGTATAATGGCTACCAAGCAGGTAAGTATACATTATATAATCCTTGGTCCATCATAAATTGTTTAGATAATCATGGCGCGCTACAACCTTATTGGGTTAATACTTCCAGCAACGAACTAATAAATAAGCTATTAAGTAATGCTAAACCTTTGATAAAGCAACAGTTTGAAAAATTATTACAAGGTGACACTATTGAACGACCGCTATCTGAGAATCTCGTATTTCAAGATCTTGAAAATAGTGAAGATGCTTTATGGAATTTGTTATTTTATACAGGATATCTTAAAGTATTATCTTTGGAGTTCAGTGGTAGGCGTTTTATGGCTAGAATTGCTATACCCAATAAAGAAGTCAGTCTTGTTTATGATAAAATAGTTGAGCAATGGTTTGATAAAGCAATTAGCTTGGATTCATATGACAAATTTGTACAAAGCTTAGCTGATGGATCAATGGATAAATTTAAAGAATATTTATCGAGTTACATTATGCAAACGGGCAGTTACTTTGATTTTAACAAAAATTCAGCTGAACAGATATTTCATGTGTTTATTTTAGGATTAGTAGTGGGGTTAAGAGACGCTTATATTGTTTATTCCAATCAAGAATCTGGCTTGGGTCGTTTAGATGCAGTCTTCATACCGAAGAAAGGCCAAAAAAATGGAATATTATTAGAGTTTAAAACAAGCGTTACTGTTGAATTGCTCTTACCCAAAGCACAAGAAGCTTTAGAACAGATTAAAGATAAACAATATGCTGAAATATTTAAAGGACATAACGTCACCTCTATAACAGCAATAGGTTTGGCATTCTGTGGCAAGCAAATGGAATTGGTTCACGAAACTATTAACCTCAGTTCGGGATAAGAAAAAGATGGAAAATAAACCCATTTTGAGAAACTTCAATGGTATGCGAGTTCGAGGCCATCTTTAATTCAGACTTTCTAAAGAATTTAGCTTTCAACACTATTATCCCGAGCTGAGGTGGCATAAATTCAAGCGATCTTTGCTCATTTCAGAATGAGATTTGGTATTAGAAACACAACCTATAATACCAAATCCCATTCTAAAATGAACAAATGCCGACTTGCCTTTATGCCATCTAATGAGCCTTCTTCACTCGCAAGTGCTCGACGTACCTCGGGTACGCCTGCGCGCTTGCTCGATCAGAATGTCATTATCTGGCATAAATTCAAGCGACCTTTGTTCATTTTAGAATGAAATTTGGTATAAGATGTTCGATAAGTTCTTGGTTAGCTTGCTGTATGGCGCCTTTTGCCATTTCTCTATCAATGCCTTTTTCTTTTGCATACTGCATAGAGCGGTGATAGCCTTCGAAGATGCCAAATATAAAACAAATATGTCGTCCTGCCTGATGACTTATTCTTTTAATTAAAAATTGCGAAGTCCTCGTCTTTTTTCATCTGGGCGCAAAGCGAGTGGAGGGTTGATTATTTCTGAAACAAGAAAAGCATTTTTCAGCGAATTAGCATCTTTAAGGAATTCAAAAAGCGGGGAAGGCTGTTTCTCTCTTTGCTCAATTTCAAGGGCACTCTTAGAAGAAATGTTAAATTTGTAATTATATAGGGTATTTGTTTGGCTAGATGACTGCTCACTCTTTTGCTCTCTCTTTTTATCAAATTCGGTTGCCTTTTTTGAAGGATATTCCGTGCGATTCTCTATTGAAGACGATAGCTTTCGAAATTTTTCTTTGACTGGTTCTTTGACTGGATAGGTGTAAGCGTCCTCAAAAGAATCGACATCCGTCTGGTCTTCTCGTTGGTCCAGATTTTGGGGCGCATCCTTTTGACCACTACTGAAAATTTTCCCGAAAAGCCATATTCCCAAAAAAATAATAGGGATAATGTATTCTAAATAGTTTGTCCCTTCCATTATTCTTGATTGTGTTTTCCACGGTTGGGCCCTTGATTTCCTTCACCGATGGAATCGCGCATATGCGTATCGGCTTTAATATTTTCCATTCTGTAATAGTCCATCACCCCTAAATTGCCAGAACGTAAAGCATCGGAGAGCGCCTTCGGCACTTCTGCCTGCGATTGTACAAGATCTGCTTTCTTTTCTTCGACTCTGGCCTTCATCTCTTGTTCTAAAGCAACTGCAGCAGCACGGCGTATCTCAGCTTTAGCTTGCGCAACGTTTTTATCGGCAGTAGCCTGATCTTGCTGTAATTTAGCGCCCACATTTTCCCCAACGTCGATATCTCGCATATCAATCGAAAGGATTTCAAAAGCTGTACCGACGTCCAGTCCACGTCCCAATGCTGCCTTAGCAATTTCGTCTGGATGCGCCAATACATACTTATAAGACTCTGCAGAGCCAATCATTGTAACAATACTTTCGCCTATACGAGCAATGATCGTCTCTTCTTGCGCACCACCTACAAAACGAGCTAGATTCGTACGGACGGTAACACGAGCACTTACTTTTACCTGAATACCATCTTTAGCAACGCCATCGATAGTGTTTTTTCCAGACTTAGGATTGGGGCAATCGATGACTTTAGGATTTACAGAAGTGCGTACAGCTTCGAGGACTGTTTTTCCAGAACCTTTGGTTGCTAAATCAATAGCACAGGCCCGAGAAAAGTTTAAATCTATTCCAGCTTTATTGGCAGCAATTAACGCTTGAACAGTCGCTATCAGATTTCCCTCAGCAAGATAATGAGCTTCAAGGTCATTCACTGAAAGATTAATGCCTGCTTTTACTGCAGTAACTCTGGCATCTGCAATCAATGCATAAGGAACCTTCCTCAAACGCATCGCAATAAGAGATGCCATCGGAACCGGCGCTCCTGCTAACATTGCGCGCAACCATACATTAAAAAATGAAAGTATGATGAATCCCATAATAATTAAAGCAATTCCCGCTATGATGAGTCCTATACTCATCGGAGAAACTTCTGATAAAAAGGCTAGAAAGGCTTGTTCCATAATAATGTCCTGGGCTTATAATAATGATATAACTTTTGAAATTTGATTTTGAAATCTAGTTATGCATTAAATTTTCTTAACGACAACTCTAAAATTATCTCTACCGACAATTTGGACTGTTTCTCCATTTTTAATGAGCCCATCTTCAGAGAATGCTTCATACTCTACCCCTTCTACAACAATTTTCCCAGAAGGCGCCAAAGTAGTTTCCGCCTGACCTCTTTTCCCAATAAGTTCTGGGGTTCCAAGAGCCTTTGTACTTTGATCCTCTACAGCTTGATCTAGAAACATGCGTTTACCGAGCCGAGTTTTTGAGATGATTTTTAATTCAATAACTACCAATAAAACAACCAAGATTAAACTACCTACCAACACACCTATAGCTTCAATAATGCCATAATTTTGGAAAGTTAAGACACTGGCCCAAATGATAACAATAGCGGCAAGAACGCCTAAAATTCCACCCGGAACAATGACTTCAAATAATGTGAAGACCAGCCCTAGGATTATCAAAGTTATAATGATGCTCATTTTCTTATATTTTTTACGATTAAACCAAAATCTTCCCTTCCAACAACTTCTATTTCAGTATTTTTGTCGATCGCTTCTAGGTTTACTCTGGCTGGATAGCGTTTCGAATTAATTTCTACTATGCCTCCAGGATGTAAATCTGTGACGGTTAGACCTCTAGCACCCATTTGAACCTCTTTGATTTCATTTTCTTGATCTCCTTGTGAGCGATCATTTTTTTGTCCTACAAAAGTTTTAAGAATCAATAAATCAGAAATTCGGGAATGGAAAAAATACCGTCCAATGATTGCAATACCAATACAGGCAATAATCAAGCCTAGTGCAAGTTCTATGAAAGGTTCAACAAAAATTTCTGGAGTTATATGAAATTCACTTCCTGGCCATACATCAGCCAAAGCCCAAATAATAGAACTCAAAATCATTAAAATACCTAAGGCCCCTACTACAAATACCCCGGGTATCACGAAGATCTCTAATCCCAGCAATAACAAACCGAGAATAAAAATGATTACTTCCTCATGCCCACCCAAACCAGCTATATAGCTACTAGCAAAAACGATAAGGAAAAGAACAATACCTACAATACCAAAAAATCCAAACCCCGGACTTTTTAATTCAATAAAAATGGCCAACATTCCAAGCCCCAATAGAATGGGCGTGATTTTATTCATCCAACGGGCAAGATATTCCGACCAAGTGAGTTCGAAATTTTTAATAAGATAGGGCTGATTTCCATATTTCGCTTTTAGCAGTTCATCAATATTATCGACTATTCCAGCTGCCAATAATGGTTGAGGCGGATCGCCATACTTTTCAATGGCCTCTTGAGCCGTGAGAGTGAGTAATTCTCCTTTATCCTTGATAAGCTTATCGCCTATTTTAAATACAAAATCAGTATCCATCATAGCACGAATCACGTCCGATCTATAACGATTCTCACTGACATGAGTGCGCATTTTTGCCCGCATATAACTATCAATTTTTTGTTTAAGCGTGCCAGGCACTTCAGTACCTCCCTGCTGTATTACCGCCGCAGCCCCCAGAATACCCCTGGGATTAAAAAAAATGTCATCCGTGGACGCAGCAATATAAGCACCCGCAGACATGGCTTCTGTGTCGACGTAGGTTAAAGTTTCACCTTTAAAATTTTCCAAAGCTTCAATCATCTCCAATGTGGTTTCCAAATCCCCGCCAGGAGTATTTATTTTCAAAATGGCGACATCTATTTTATTCTGCACAGCTTGTTTAAGTCCACGCCTTAATATATACATTTGAGCAGTACTTATTTCTCCTTCCAAAGGGATAACATAAACCAAAAGCTCTTTTGAAGCAGGCTGAGTTGCCTCTTCTTTTGAAGGTAAATCGGTGGCAATAATGGGTGAAAAACACGGGCATAGAGCAAGAAAAAGGACAGTATAAAAGCTTTTTTTAAAAATCAACATATTCAAATGGCCTATTTTTAAAAGATTGAGCCAAAATTGACAATCCAAATTGTCTTAAATGTGCGAATATGTTAATAGGCGCCAATAGGTTATAATATATTGTGATCATAATCGCAGTAATGAAAATAAATCCACTTTTAAATCCATTAATACAGAAATAATATACATTGAATTAAATATTTAAACAAATTCGGTAAATTTTCGATTTAAAAAAACCTTAAATAGGTTCAGTTTTAATAATAAATGTAAAAAATCCCGTTTTTTTGTTGTTAATCTGGTCTAAATCACATTCAGTAGCCATTATTTCATAAATGAAACTTGTTCCCTTACAATAAATTATACAAATTTTAATTATTAAAAAAAAATTGCATTTTTTTCTTTATCTTTTTTAATTTTTATACTAAGTTATTTGCTTTATCTAACATTTAAACATTAGAATAACACTGTATTATGGATCTAGAAAAACAAATAAAAGACTTAGAGCAGGAAGAGATAAAGCTTGCTCAAAAAAAACTAGAACTTAAAGAGAAGAAAAAACTCTTTGAAGATCTAGATAACAAGATTGAAAAATTCTTTAGTGAAAGTAGTTTCACTTCACCTAAAGAATTGGCTGAAGCACTAATAGAGAAGTATGGCATTAAAATCAATGCACGTAAACCCGGAACACGCCGCAGGCGCACTACGATTACTGCCGATTTACGTGACACTGTTAAGTCCTATGTCAATTCTGGCCAATCTATGAATGCAATTTCTAAACAAATGGAAATTAGCTACGCAGTGGTTGTCAAAATTATGAAAGGCGCTTACGATCATTTGGTAGTAAGAAAAGAATCTGCAAAAGCAGCTTAAATTTTCAATAATTTGTACCAAGCCTCAACTTAAAAGTTGAGGCTTTTTTATTACTTTTTCCCATCAAATTTTTTTAAAATAATTATAATTCGGAGAAATCAGTTTCTAAATAAAAATTGCTCATTTTATTCCTTTAATTTAAAATTGACTTGTGACTAACTAAGTAATTATATGAGCGGAAGCTATATTGCCAAACCCATTGAAGATTGAAATCAAAGAAGAAATTTCAAGTTTCCACAGAATAATAGATTGTGATTTTTTTGTAACAATCTGACATCAGAAAAAAAACGCTTAGAATTGCTGGCAACCTATCCTATTTGAAACTGAAATTCTTTAGTGCCGGATGAACGATACTCCCGCGAAGAATATTAAGACCTTTAGCCAAATCCGGACAGGACTGAGTAGCTTTTTCCCAGCCGAGTGATGCTAGTTTTTCGATATAAGGAAGCGTTGCATTTGTTAGAGCAATGGTAGATGTAATGGGAACAGCGCCAGGAATATTTGTAACGCAGTAATGAATGATATTTTCTTCCACATAAGTAGGATTATCATGATCGGTAGGCCGAGAGGTTTCCAGTCCTCCACCTTGATCAATCGCAACATCTACGATCACCGAATTTGCTTTCATAGAACGAAGTAGTTCCCGAGTAATGAGTTTGGGCGTTCTAGCTCCCGGAATAAGGGTACTATTAATGAGCAAGTCAGCATTTCTAGCCACAGATTGAATATTTTGTGGATTAGACATTAAAGTAGTGACATTGGATGGAAGAATATCGTTTAGATACCGAAGCCGTTCGAGATTGATATCCAAAATGAAAGTACGGGCATTCAGTCCCGAAGCGATAAGAGCAGCCTGCGCTCCAACGGATCCAGCGCCAATAATAAGAATGGTAGCCGGTGAAACGCCAGGAACCCCACCTAAAAGAATGCCACGGCCGCCTTCTTCTTTTTGAAGATAGTGAGCGCCTATTTGAACTGACATGCGCCCCGCAATTTCACTCATAGGAGTAAGAATCGGAAGAGTCCCATTTTCCAGCTGTACGGTTTCATAAGCAATAGAGATGCAGTTGCTTTTGCACATAGCTTGAGTTAGCTCGGGATTGGCAGCAAAATGGAAAAAAGTAAAGAGAATCTGGTCTTTTCGAATTAAAGGATATTCTTGAGGCAAAGGTTCTTTGACTTTTACTATCATCTGAGCCGCAGCATAGATTTCTTCTGACGAATGAAGGATTTTGGCACCGCTTTGCGAATAAGCCTCATCGGAAAAATTGGAAGCAAGGCCCGCATTATGTTCGACAAGAACGGAATGACCGAGCTCGACAAGAACTTCCGCCCCAGCAGGAGTCAAAGCAACGCGGTATTCATGTTTTTTAATTTCTTTAGGGATCCCGATAATCATCGGAGTTGGGGTAAAAAGGAATTGCTATAAGTTCATCCTAAAATTAAGAAAGAAACATGTCAAGAGCGTTAAAAGTGCAATTATACCAAATCTCAGTTCTGATAATCGCGATAATTTTTGAAATTTCCCCCTAAAGTTTCACAAAAAGCTTGCATGGCAAAATTTAAGATCATAATATGATATTATTATGAAAAATAAATTCATTATTCTTATAATTAGTATCTTATCATTATTCTGTTTATCCGGTTGTGATCAGACTTCGGGTTTTCTAAGTGGCGGGGCCATTGGGTCTCTTGCTGGAGCTGGCGTTGGTTCTGCACTTGGAGGTCATCGTGGTGCTGTTTTTGGCGCCGTTGTCGGTGGCTTAGGGGGTGCTGCAATTGGAAGTGACATCGGAGCTCAGGAAGAATGCAGAAATTGTCCTCCTAGACCGGTTCGTGAAGTTCGCACGAAAGTGGTCGAAGTTCATAGACCTGTCGTTGAAAAACGAGTTTACGTTCGCGATTATGGACCTAGACCTTACCGTGAAGAAGTTTATTGTAACTATGAGCCAAGAGTTGAATATCGAGAAACAAGTTACTATTAATTTATCATTAAATATAATACAAACCATGAAAATTAAATTATTACTAATAATATCATTACTATCCCTATCGGCATCATTAAGTTATGCAGGTAGTTGTTCAGCAACAATGTTTGGCGTATCTGTTGAAGAGGATTCTTGCGAAAGTGAGCATAGACATCGCAAACATCATCGCAAACACAAGCACCGTCATCATCATAAACATAGGCATCATTCTAAGCGTGAACATCACCATCATTATTACAATGATGAGCCGTCTGTTTGCGCTCCAGTGTGCGCTTCTATCTGTGCGCCGGTCTGTACTTCTGTCTGTACACCGGTGTGTACACCGATTGTTCAGCGTAGAGTTTATACAGAGCCTATTTATGTAGAACGTTCATTTCCTTATTCAGTACGTTATAGCGAAGTTTATCAACCTCGTGACGTAGTGTTTTCTTGTAATACGTTTTGCTATTAAGCTGTCGTTGTTGATTTAATATAAGTTTCAGATGGATTCTACGTAAGTAGAATCCATTTTCTTTAATAGACTTCTTGCATAACCCCTGTATTTTGCTTGTTGGTAAGGAAAATACAGGGGTTATGCAAGAAGTCTAATTAAGATGCCAGCAAATCTTTTGCATGACTGAGTGCAGATTCGCACGTTCGATCCCCGAACATCCTTGCGAGCTCCTGAATGCGCTCCTGTGGATCCGAAAGCCTTATTATCGTTACAGACGTCTCATTTAAAGACGATTCCTTATAAACAGTATAATGATGATGCGCCTGCGCAGCAGTTTGTGGCAAATGGGTAACGCACATCACTTGATGATTGTTTGACAAAGTTTTTAACGTATTGGCTACTTTAGACGCGACCTCTCCGCCAATATTTGCATCAATTTCATCAAAAACCAAAAGTGTAGTTTGATCGACTTCTGCCAAAATTGTTTTAAAAGCGAGCATAACCCGTGCAGTCTCTCCAGAAGAGGCAATTTTATGGAGTGGCATCAGTGAATGACCCTTATTGGCTGCAAAAAGAAACTCGATGGAACAGTTTCCATATTCTTTAAGACTCGGGATAGTATGGATTTTAATTTCCAGTTTAGTATGAGTAAAACCTAGACTATTAAGCAATCTTTCTACTTTGGCCGTTAGTCCTTTAACCGCTTCGTGACGTTTTTCCTGCAAAATATTTGCCATTTTTTCCAAATTTAGTTCCTGGATTTTTGCTTCTTGTTCTAATTGCGTTAAAACAGTTTCAATATTGGCTTGCAATGAGACTTTCTCTTCCAAGGATTTCAGTTTTTTTAGAACACTTTCAAGGCTCGGACCATATTGCCGTTTAATTTCATGCCAATCATTCATTTTACGCTGCGTTTCCTGTATCCATTCAGGGTCACTCTCAATCGATGAATTAATGGATTCATATTCTGAGGCAATATCCTCAATTTCGATAATCAAAGAATTGAGCCGTTCCACGAGCACATTTGTTGAAGGCAGTAATCTAGAAAGCGCAAAAGCAGCCTTCATAAGGCCTTGTATCGAGGACTGTATTCCCGATTCCTCCCGAAGTCCGCCCTCCATTTGAGTTGACAGCAGACTGATCTCCTGCGCATGGGTAATACGAGTAAAATTTTGTTCTAGTTCCGTGATAGACTCCTGCGAGGGGTTAATTGCATGAATCTTATTAATTTGAGCCTGGTAAAAATGAATTTCATCTCCTGAAAGACGCTCTTTTTGCGAAAGTTCTTCAATTTTTTTAAGTAAATTTTTCCACCGATAATAATGATCTTCATAATCCTTCAATAAGGCCGTCAAACCTCCATATAAATCTACGATCTGCAGCTGATAATGTCCATCAAGCAGTTTCTGTGGCTCATCTATGCGATGAAAATCGATCCAATATTCACCGAGTTTTTGTAAGGAACTCAGGAGGGCAAAACTTCCATTGATTTGAATCCTGGGACTTTTTTCTCGGTCGATGCATCGTTTTAAAATAAGCGTATTTTCTTCACATAAAGGCAGATTTAAGGCTTCCAAGACTGAATTAATCCGTGATGGATTTGGGAAATATAAATAGCCTTCGACTTCACAGGTTGAAGCTCCTTGGCGAATAATACTCTTATCGCCCCGTGCACCTGAAAGGAGGCTTAAAGCCTCGATGAGTATACTTTTTCCTGCGCCCGTTTCTCCGGTTATGGCTGTAAAACCTTCATCGAATTCCAATGTAATTTCACGCAAAAGTGCTAAATTTTTAATGTTTAAATATCGAAGCATATCTTCTCAACCGTGATTTTTATTAGTAATCTACTTTTTATTAAATTTTTATTTTCTGTTTTGAACTTCATTTGATAAAAAAAACTTGTAAATGGCAAATAAGTTTAACATAAACAATTGATTATTGAAAAACTTGAGAACACAAACGGGGGATTAGCTCAGTTGGTTAGAGCGCTTGTATGACATGCAAGAAGTCACTGGTTCGAGCCCAGTATCTCCCACCATTTTAAAATAATTGAATAATTTAATTGCTAATCGGGGACGATGTTTATAGGAACATTAATTAATTGAATTAAATGAAAATAGAGCCATTGTTAAAATATCTTCACACTTGGCCGCCGGAGGTAATTTGGGTAATTTTGTTAGTTTTTACTTTTGGTGCCATATTGGCTATGTTACGTATGTTTGGAGCTTCCGGGCTCTATATCTACATTAGTATAGCAGTCATTGCCGCAAACATTCAAGTGCTCAAAGCTGTCAAGTTTTCAGTATTTGATAAACCTGTTGCACTGGGAACCATTTTGTTTGCTACAACCTATATATGTACCGATATTCTAAACGAGTTTTATGGCAGAAAAGCCGCTCGAAAATCCATTTATATTGGGTTTATGGCAATGTTTTTAATGACGGTTTTTATGCTCCTTACATTAGGATTTAGGCCATTAAACCCAGAAGAAGCTGTAAATGGTATGGAATGGGCATTAGAAAGCCATAAGCATATTGCCGGCGTATTTCTTTCAAGCCCTGCTATCTTACTGGCGGGGATGATTGCATACTTATGCAGCCAGTTAAATGACGTTTGGTTATATAGTTTCTTCAAAAAGCTTACAAAAGGAAAATATATCTGGTTTAGAAACAATGCTGCTGCGGCTATTTCAGCCTTTATTGACGACGTAGTTTTTAGCGTCCTTGCCTGGGTTGTCTTTGCTGATGAACCGCTAGCTCCGGGAGTTTTATGGGGAACCTACATTTTAGGCACCTACGCTTTAAGGTTGGTGGTTGCAATCGTAGATACACCCGTTATTTATCTAGCTAAATATTGCAAGTATAAAAACAAAGCGCACGAAGAAGAAAGAGTAGCACCAGAAGAAAGAGTAGCGCCCGTTGTAACAAGTACTCAGCGACGGCCTGGACGGTTATTTGAGAATGCTTAAAAAAAGCTTTTGATCAGAACTTGGGAAATGGTATTAGAAGCGAATAGATATTATTATCAAGATATCTGGCCTCTTCAGGGTAACCGCCCGCATTAAAATTTTAAATTTATGAGAACTCTACTAGACCTAATCTCATTCCGAGCTTCTTCTTTATTTCCTCGATCTCTTTAACCGTTAAACCTGTGAACTTCGCAATTACATTGATATCGACGTCTTGTGATAACATGTTCTTAACTACGTCAGCTCGACCTTCCGCTTTGCCGTCACAGAAGCTTTTTTTCAGAGCACTAGCCTCAACACGTAGCCATTTTAAATGCTCTTCGTAGGCTTCTCTTTCCTGTGGGTTAAAATTCATTACTTCCAATACCTCTATGGCTTTCTGCACTTTCGGGTCTTTTAATTCTTTTTGTAATTTCTTTAATAAATCGTGTCTCGTTAAAAATGCTACCCATCTATCAAGAGAGGTCTTCACTTTGCTCAGTAATAATTTTAGCTCGTCTGTCTCATTGAGCTTTTGATCTTTTCTATGATTCTCAAACTTACTCAGTTCGATAGTATGTAACTCTATGTCCTTAAAGTGATGAACCTTACTTTCCTTCTCACACAAATTAAAGACATTATGATATTTCTCTACGGAGGGAATACTGGTGAAATTTAATATATGGATTCCTATAGTCTTATTTAGCCTTGAAAAACCATCCCCAGGGCCCAATTGCTCTGTATACAATTTTGCCCAATAGTGAAGCGCTCTTTTATCGTAATCCGCTTCATCGTTAATCTGGATTTCAATGTTATAACGCTTTCCCGTTTCACCTCTAGCCTTTATATCCAAAATAGTCGATTTTTCATTCTTGAAATTTTGGGGATTATATGGATTGAGTAAATCCACCTCCACTACCTGATCTTCTTCGGACACTATTGAATTAATCAAAGCAATCAATAAATCCTTGTTCTCTTCGACTCCAAAAAGCTTTTTAAATGCTATATCTACCCTGGGTGTTACTTTTTCTGACATCGTATTTTGCATTTCGATATTTGAATACTCGCGACCAACATATAACATTGCTCTAAGATAAATTGCAATATAATTATGTTCAGCTAGCTGCCATTCATTCAAAGTAACGGCATTCAAAATAACAAGGTAGAAAAACCAAGAAATGACGCAGATTCAGAAACTGAACCCAGCATGGGAGCGAGAGGGTTTTGGAATGGAGATGAAGTGGTGGGAAGAGGTGGGTTGTTGAGCTGCGTGGATGGCGAGAGATAGAGCCCAAAAGCGGTCGGCATGTCCATTTTTTCCGCGATCGCAGGCGAAACGGATATTGCCAGAAAGGGTGGTTTTTCGTTTAATGGCGGTGAGATCTGCGCGGAGAAGTTTTTCGCAAGGGAAGCGAATGGAAAGATTTTCGAGGGCTGAGCGGAGGGAGAAGGCGAGGGATTCTTTGACTGTATTGGTAAAGTTGATGCCTTGGATTCGGGATTGGCCGTAGCGGTTGATGGCGCGTTCGGTAAATTGGCGGCCGAGACCCGTTTGATCGATGCAAATGCGGCGGAGATTGGGGATCGAGAGGAAATTGTCGAGGACTTCTTCTTGGGAATGGAAGGGAGTATTTTGCAGACAGGTGAGTTGTCGGGTGAAGAGGACGTCGTTGATATTTTCGAGGAGACAGAAGACGGTGAGGTCGTGATCGCGACCGATATCGAGGCCGAGAAAGAAGTCGTTATTGGAGCGAGCGGCTTGAGAGAAGGAATATTCCCACGAGGTACTCTGAGAAGGATATTGACATGGGTCGATGAGTGAGGGGGGAAGGAAGAGGGAACTTTCGTCGAGGGGTTCGCACATGTATTCTTGCATGAAGGACTCATGGTCAGGGCATCCATTGCGGATGAAGTCGAAGTAAGTCGCATCGTCCATGGAATAACGGGGATCGAGTGGGGAGAGTCTATTTTTTAGTTTGAGGAGGAAGCCTTGATCGAGGGCGGTTTGGAGTGTTACGCGGTGATGGGAAATTTTTTTTGGATTGCCTGAGTGGACAATTTCTTGAATGAGCTGGTTAAAGAAATTGTGGGCGCCGCGATGGGTGGAGATGATTTCGAGTTGACCGCCCCAGGTAATGCCGGGGTATGCAATGGAGTAAAGAGTATGGGGATCGGGGTGAAGAGCGAATTCGTCGAGGATGCGCGAGCCTCGTTTGCCGGCTTGGGCATTGGGATTGGAAGATAAGCAGTGGATACTAGTTTTATTAGTGAAGGGAAGGTTGAGGGAGGAGGGTCTTTTGGAGTGGGGAGCACAGGAGGAATTGGCTAAGGGATTGACATATTCAGACCATTTTCTGCAATCTTCGAGGAAAAGGCGGGCTTGGATGGCATCAGTGGAGGAAACCCAGGAGTCGAGGCGCTGCGATTCTTTAGTATGTTGATGGACCAGTTTAAAAGCTGTGACCCACGAGAGGCCAATTTGGCGAGACTTTTCCATGATTTTGATCCTAGAAGTGTCATCAATCCAAGATCTTTGATAAGGGAGAAAAACATTCATGAAATTAAAAATAAGTTTGACTCGATGAGTAGCTTTATGCTATTCTTCTTGAAGAATAAGAATGTGTTTTTTAACTAAAAGAAAATTAGTTGAATATTTTTTTTATTCAAAGAATTTCATGTTGATTGATGTTGAGTATATTAACGTTGATTGATGTTGATTAGAGTAGTTTGAGTTGTTGTTCAATAAGTCGAAGGGTTTCAGGAGTGAGACCCTTCGCATTTTTTTTGGGTACAAGTGAAGGATTTTTTGCGAAGGCTTCTCGAACAACACGGAACGCGGCAGGAGTGGGGCGAAAGTCGGGCGTAAAATAGAGTTCGAAGGGATCTATTGGAGGGGCTGCTGGAAGCTTATTTAGAGTGGTACTTGGGTGTTGAGTATTTCCAGTCGTAGAATTTAGAGGCGTATTATTTGGAGAAGCAATGTTTGGATAGGTAGTATTTTGGAGAGTAGACTCTGAAGTGGGGGTATTTTCATGGGTCGTATTTGAAGTATTTGGAGGAGGAGTTTCATCATAGCCAGGGGTAGTAATGGAGTTGGCGTCATCGAAGAAAGGAACAGTCGGTTCGTAAGGAGGAGATGAATAAGGAGGATAGGAAGAAGGGTTACAAGGAGGATCGATCGGGTCATCAGGCCAACTATCGTCGTCATTTTGTAATTTTGATTCGAGTTTTTTTTCTTTAATGATGACTTCACGGATTTTAATTTCTGGAGATTTGATTTTGGCATAGGCAGTGGCGTGTGCACCCAAGATGGTTGAAATGGTTTTGAGTTTATCGAGATCCATTAGAGAGCCATCGGAAGGAAAGTGTTGGAAAACACATTCAGACAGGCGCATAAGGTTGAACTCAGCGAGGTGGAGCCCTGGGTTGGTCAGTTCAATCTTTTCACAGGTATTGTTTTTTATAGCGTGAAGGAATGCGAGTTCTTTTTGAAGCTCGAGAGTATTTATTGAATTTGAATTATTCATAAGTTTTGTTTTTTTTGTTGATTGATAAGGGTTATGACTTAGCGGTTGCCGATGAGGGATCCTCCGAAATAGAGGCCGATAATGGCGGAAAGAAGGTGGGTATCCAGCGGAGTGATGACGATGCCTGAGACTTGGACCCATTGAATTTTGGTGACGGCGGTTGTGAAGAAGAGGAAGCCGGAAGAGAGTTCTGGGTAGCCGATGAAGATAGGGATGGATGGAGAGATGAGAGCGATGATTTTGGGGAAGGCAATGATGAAGAAGACACTTGTCAAAGCGATGAGCCGACGAGTCCATTGGAAGCCTTTATTGTCATATTGACGGGCTTCATTGACAATAGTGGCATTGGCTTTTAGGGCCTGGATATTCATAAGATGAATCTGGTGTTTTGCATGAACAGATGCGCCCCAGATTTTGATGAGACCGCCAAGGAAGGAAGATCCGAGGAGGGTGATTAATTCTAGTGGTAATGGTGTAGTCATTTTTTTAAGGAAGTGTTAGTAGTGGAGGATTTTTGGTTGTGGTTATATTATATGGTTATGGATTATGGTTATGAGTTATGGTTGGAGGTTGTGGTTTTTGTTTTGTCCTTTTAGCTTCAGTTCGGATAAAAAAGATATTCAGAACTGAGGTTTTTTAAAAAGACGTTAAATTTTAAGGGATATAGAGAAGGAAGTGCAGGGCCAAGAGAAGAGCCATGAAGTTAAGTGGCGAGCTGTCAGTATATCAGCATATTCACTTATCTTTCAAAAGTGATTAATTTATATGCGAATAAAGGATGTACTTGCCTTTTGATTACAAAACTCTCGTTGAGCCTTAATTATAACCCAATTGAAAAAACAAGAAAAATATTTTTGTAAAGAGGAACTAAAGTGCTGAGTTTTGCGAGGTTGTCGAAAAGCCTTTCTAGGGCTTTCAAGGATTTTTGAATACTTTCATAAAAATGTCAAGCATTTTTCCAAAAAAAATTAAAAAAATGTAAATTAAATTGGGATACAGAATTATTTGGCAGATATTCTTGAATACAAACTTATTCAAGAGTTTTTCGGATGCGATTCTCACGAATATCCGTAAATATATATTTTTTATATAATGCTAATATTTTCATGGACCAAGTCCACCTGCTTGCCACAGAAAGCCAAACCTATTGCCAAAACAGACTTTATATTATTTTTTTCAAACACTGTTAGATATTGTTTTTGCTTAATTTGGTCTAACGCTTCTTGTGCTTTATCTAATAACAACTCGGCAGTAGCACTTGTTTTAAATTCCAATACTATTCCTTTCTCAAGTTGATTTTTAGGGATAAAGACTACGTCAAAACGGCCTAAGCCTGATTCTTGATTTGAATAAATAATATATTGGGCTCTTAACCCCACTACTAATCCTAAAATAAATATGTGGAATATTTGTTCGGCTGTATTGCTGTTAAAATCGAAGTAACTGCCTGTTTGCATGATGTAGCCCGATAAGTATGCTTTAAAATCATCTATTTTTTCTTGCACTAAACTTTGCACAAACATGTCATAAGATTCTAAACCACTTGTTACATCAAACCATTGCTCAATTATATCATCATAAACAAAACTCACTTCTTTATTGGGAATGGCCATTCTAGCTATTAAACGGTTACCTCGCAATTCGCTAGATAGCACTTTAAGATACCCAGCATAGAGCAATAAACTCCATAAGGCTCCTTCGCGTGTTTCCAGATCTGCAAATAGAAGATTTTCAAATATTAGTTGTTCAATAGTGTTGCCTTGCAATAATTCTTCAAATTGCTGTTTAAGTGAAACCTTGGCTTTTCTTAATAACTTCGCTATCAAATCGTTACTTGCAGTATTGACCCAATAAGATTGTAAGTTGCCCTGGTTTTTCAAGCAGCAGATTATTGACCATGGATTATAGAGTATGTATTTACCAACTTGATAACCATTATACCATTCGGTAATGGATTTCATCAGTATTTCTTGCTGAGTTTGGGTGATTAATTGGCTTACCTCTGCTTCAGTAAAACCGAAATACTGTCCGTATTTTTCTTTTAAAACAGAATAAACCTCAATATTATTGAGGCCAGAAAATAAGCTTTCTTGTGAGATGCGTGTAATACCGGTTAAAACAGCTTTATCTAAATATTTATTCCCCTTAAGCGCTTGGCCGAAAATACTACGCATTAAATCCATCATATCCTGGTAGTAATCTCTTAAATAAGCCTCTTGTATGGGCGTATCATATTCATCTATGAGTATAATTGCGGATTTTTTAAACTTTTTCTTTAGATATTTTGATAATTTCTTAAGCGCTGATCTTATATTTGATAAAGTAGCTTCTTGATCTTGTATGGCCTTAAATACCCTTTTTTCACTTTCTGATAAAAAATTTCCTTCAAGGAGATAACTATGTTCTTCATACAACTCACTCATTAATTCAACTATATCAGCGTATGACTCTTTATAACTATCTTGCTTTATATCCTTAAAGGTAATGAATATGACAGGAGATTGCTGTTGATGTTTTGCGCAAAATGCAATTTCCTTTGAAATATTCAAATTCTTAAATAGATTTTCACTTCCAGCATGATTTTGCCTCAAAAAATAATAGAGCATTGATAAGTTCAATGTTTTGCCAAACCGTCTTGGACGGGTAATTAAAATAACTTTAGCCCCGTCTTCTATTACGTCTTTAATAAATAGACTTTTATCAGCAAACAGATAGTCGCCTTTGATCAGTTCTTTAAAATCGTCTATACCAACAGGTAGGTTCATATTTGAATGCTTCTTTTATATGCGTCTATGTACAGTTATATGCAATTGTTTCCGATTTTGAAAGCATTTTCTTAATGCCACACTTTTGTAATAAGTGTGTTATGCATGCTTATCATAACGCTCTAGAAAGTTACATGTCTAGAAAAACCTAATCTTTCTTATAATTTTTCCCAATCTATGTAAGAATTTTTCAAACACAAAAGCTCCAATCTCAATATGAAACGGTAGTATAAAATTCAACCTTCAATAAGAAAATGATGCCTAGCAAAAAAAACTTACATTTTTTTGAAAAAAAATCTTGTCAAAAATATTTTCTTACTGTAACGTTCAAAAGGCTGAGTTTTACTCCTCCATATGTCGGCCACGCTGACCGCTTGGATCTGTACTCTCTCCGTGGCAGTAGCCTCTTAATGAATTATGTCTTTCCATATTGTCGTCATAACCTTGAGCCTGCTCGGCGCTCATTAGCATATCATCGTAATCCATTTCTTCATTCATATCCATTCTATTCGAACTATCATAAGAAGTATTGGATCTCATGGAAGGATCCTCCTCCGTAGATCCCCATCGAGGATCGTCTGCATAACTTAAAGAAACGCATCCAATGAATAATGACAACAATGTAACCGATAATTTAACGTTTTTCATGACTCAATTCATATGAAGAACCTAATCTTTGTCAACTCTCTTTTGCAAAAAAAATGAAATTGTATCCAAAAATAATTTCTACAGCAGCGCCCTCAACTCTTGTAAACTGCGCAAAGGCCCACTCGGCACTTTGCGTAAAATCCTATGCAACCATACCACCCAGGAGTAAAACGAATCTGCAATAAACAAAAGTGGGCTTCCTTTTACAAAAGCCCACTTTTCCCTAAACCTCTCGAATTATATCAATCTTCACTATTTTATTTGTATAAAATTTTATCAAGGCCGCTGTACAACGCTGAAAACAAAAAATCATTTTTAATAGCATTTACTTCTAATACAGCGGCCTCTTATCTCCCAAAGGTTTATTATCTTGCTAAACAAACCATCTCATCGCCTTCACCCATATCTTTAGTGCTCTTTTCAGTCGGCGTGGGTTTTTCATCACCTTTTTTCATTATTTCACATCCACAATCACAATTTTTTACTGAATTAAACTTAACTGTACCAAAAGCAACTCCTGTTGCTGCGAAAACAAACATTAATAAAACTAATTTTAACTGTTTCATAGATAATAATAATGCTGAAACTTCTATTTGTCAAATATCACACCCATTTTTTAAAAAAACACATAACAATCTAATAATTAATAACTTATGAAAAATAAATTCCTAATAAATTCCGAAAAATTGCAAAATTCTCTTCGTTTGCGACTTAATCCTGTGCGTAATTTAAATCCGCAATCTCTAACGCGCATTCTCGATAACTTTCACCAAGGTCATCTTGCTGCCGCATCCCTTATGTGGGAGGCTATCGAACGTCGCGATGACGTTCTTCAAGGCGTCATCTCCAAGCGGAAGAAAGCTATCTCCAGACTCAAGTGGGAAATCATCACCTTAGATAACTCTCCGGAAGCTCTTGAGCATAAAGATGCTTTACAATTCTTCTACAACAATCTTACAGCCTCTCACGCGTGCGATGGTAACCAAACCGGCGGTTTCCCGCTGCTTGTTAAACAAATGCTCGACTCTATTGCAAAAAAATATGCTGTTCATGAAATCCTTTACCAGCCTCACTCATCAACTCAGCTCACGGCTTCCTTCCGCTTCGTCCCACTATGGTTCTTCGAAAATACTACTGGCAAACTCCGCCTCCTCAGTCCCAATAATTCCACGGAATCCTCCCCTCTCACGCCCCCGTACTGGCTCATCACAACCGGCGATTGCCTCATGGAATCTTGCTCCTTAGCCTATCTTTATAAAACGCTTCCTCTGCGCGACTGGCTTCATTACTGTGAAAGAAATGGCATGCCTGGGATAAAGGGCGTCACTGACGCACGTCCAGGCACTGCTCAATGGGAATCTGCTCTACAGGCTGTTCATGAATTTGGTGCAGACTTTCGTGCGCTTATGGATAGAGGCAGTGATATTCAGGCTATCGACCTTTCTTCTCATGGGGATCTTCCTTATCCACCTCTTATTGACCGAATGGATCGGGCTATGGTTGCGCTGTGGCGTGGGTGTGATCTGACTACTCTTGCTAAATCCCAGGCCACCGGGGCCTCTCTTCAAGAAAATGAAACTTCTATCCTCGAAGAAGATGACGCTGCCATGATTTCCGAAACCCTCAATGCCCAAGTTGATCGTCAGGTGCTCCAGCAGCTTTTTAAAGTCAAACGAGGTAAGGCTTATATTCAGCTTCAACCTACAAGAACTCATAGAACCCTCCAAGACCTTGAACTTTATCGTCAGCTTTGTGAAATGGGCTTGCCCATGCCAAAATCTCATCTTTATGAACGATTTGGGATTCCGCAACCCTCAGCTGATAATGAAATGTGTATATCTCAATCACACAAAAACAATTAATCTTAACTCAAGTTTAACCAAAATAATACAATATATGGAAAATATCGATCTAGAAAAACGAGAACTCACGAATTGCTATTGCAAATATTGTCAAACCCGAGGAATAGGATGGTCCACTCCTCTTCCTCCACAAGGACCCGGTAGATCAACTGAATGGATTAAGCTCCTCTCCTTCGGTTCGCACCCGCACAAAACGCATACACTAAAATTTTCAAAAACTGAGGCTGATACCTACATTCCTCGATTCCACTCTGCAGGCGCCCGTATTGCTCGACTCTTTAAAGGGATTTGCGTCATGGACGAAATGCAGCAATATTTTGGCACGATGAACAAAATGGAAGTCCGCTTTCAGGGCGTCTGGGCTATGATAAAATGGCATGAAGCCGGCAAAAAACTCCTGCGCGAAGAACCAACTCTCTTCTTCACTCCTATTTGGATTCTCTGTGAAGATGAAGATACTCGTGGCCTCTTAGTTCCAACCAAGCTCCTCAAAATTGTCCTCACAAGAGAACCTTATCCTTTCGACCCTAATCTTAAACCAAAAAGAAAACGAGCCATTAAATATAAAAGCATTACTAATCACTTACTTGGCGAAAATCATCCTCTCCATGATAACCGCAAACAGTTCATGGCTCTTATCCATGCTCATATGCAAAAAACGGGGCAGGACTTTTCTGCAAGCTGGTCCTCTGTTAAGCAAAACAATCCACAGCTCTATGAAAATAGTTTCTAAAAAACTCCACTAATTTCCTCCGCTGCTTTCACAAGAAGCAACGTTACACAAAACTAACATAACATAATAAAAATATTAACATTCAAAAAAATTATATATGAATTCTTCTCAAGGAACTCACGACAAAGGTCTTATGACCTTTTTTGCCGGTGCTCCAATCAAGCAACGGTATCTATTCGGCTCCTTTTTCGGGCCTTACATCATCCCGACTGAGGGTAAAAAATTCTGGGCCATTGCTGTTATTTGCGATGTGGGCGAGAAAGATGAAATCGTTGCCGGTCAAATTATGGGCTCCAATGACAGTACTATGAAAGTGCTTGCCGGCGGTCCTATTTCTGCGGGCGATCTTATCACCGCTAATAATTTCGGCCAGGCCGTCAACTTCCAACTCGAAGACGAACCGGGTTCTTACAGAATCTACGGTATCGCTCTCTCACGCGCACAGTCGGGACAATGTGTGGAATTTACTCCCACTCTTGGCCTTCAACTCTCTAAATAAAATAATAAATAGTAAAAAATCTCAATAATCTCAGTTTGGGGTACACCTATCCTGAACTGAGGTTCAAATAAAAAATCTTAAAACTATGACTCCTGAAAATATATCTCTCAATGTAGGAACTCCTTCCAATGATGTTCCTCATCCTGCACACGAATCCCGTTTCACTGCCGCTCATTACAGTGAAGCGCTAACCGTTTTTTCCAGCGGTTACAAAGATCCAGAAAACTTAGGCGAATTACTTGAATTCATCGCACCCTCTGTTCCTGTTGGCCGCCGCTTTGAGTTCAAAAAAGCTAATAATGCCGAAGCCTTTCTTTCAGAAGAGGACGACATTCGTGCCATCGGTGCCTCTTTCAAACGTGTAGAATACACCGGCGAAAGTGTTAACGAAAAAACCATCAATAAAGGCCTTACCATACGTGTTGATCACGATGAAATCGCCCATGATGATTGGCAAGAACGCTACGTCCAACTGCTCATCCAACGTCTCTATCGCAATGAACTTCGTAGAGCCGTCCACGTTCTCAATGCCGCTTCTATTGAAGCTACGCATTGTTGGAACGGAGCGTCTAATCCTGATTCTCAGCTGCGGAAAGTTTTATCTTCTGCTGCCAACATTAGTGGTATTAGGCCTAATCGCATTCTCTTTGGGGAAGCCGCTTGGGACATGCGTTCTAGTGCTTATGAATCAAAAGAGCTCATGACTTCTATGCGTTCAGCCGATATGTCTCCTGAGGATCTTGCGAAAAAGCTGCTAGTCGATGAAGTCAAAATTATTCGTGCGCGCTATCAAAGTAACGATCCGAGTAAATCTCAAATCGTTACCAATAGCGTCTATGCTTATTTTGCCCAAAACACTATCACAAAGGATGAACCTTCCAATCTGAAGCGCTTCATCACGCCTGCCGATGGGGGAACTACTTTTCGCGTCTTCTTAGAAGAAAGCGCAAAGTATACCAGCATCTCTGTTGAACATTATTCCAACATCGTCGTCACTTCCGATCTGGGTATTCAAAAAATTACCCTTTCTGAAGTATAATACCATCTCTCGCTATAAATAACTTCTTAAAATAATTTCCAGGTGAATTTTGTATTCACCTGGAAACCATAAACTTAAATTAAAAAATAAATCTCTATATAAATATTAAAATAAAATTAAATAAAAATTATGACTATCTGGACACCTATTACTCAAGAAAGCATTGGCCACTATCTGTCGCCCATTCAGCTTTCAGTTTTGCAACAACATGGAGATCCTCTGGAGGAAATCATTAATGATGTCGTCGCTTGGGTACGCTGTGAAGTACAAAGCAATCCTCACAATATTATCTCCCAAAAACCTGGCTTCATTCCATTAGAACTCAAAGCGGCTACTTGCCATTTAATTATTGAAGCCCTTCAAAGTCGCATTCCTTCATTAAAACTGAGTGATGATCAAATTCGCAATGCCCAAAACGCGCGTAGTCTGCTAAAACGCGTTGCTTCAGCGGAAATGGCCATCGCTCCTTCGAATGTCGGCCACATTACCGTCGTCCATTCTCGTCCCTTTTTATTCAATTCACCACATAATCCCTTATGAATAGTTTCCTAGAAAATTTACAAGAATCCATCGAAGTGCATTTAAATTCTCATAAGACATTTCGCGACATCCCTGTTTTACGGCATCAGCAAAGCAACTTTGAAAGTTGTCTCAATGAATTCGTTCAAACAGGCGTTGGGCAATGTATCGTAATTTTAAATCCAATACCGATTCGCATAATTCCTGGGAAAGAACGCGTCACCTTTGAGGAAATCCTGATTCGTATTCAAGTTATCGAAAACGCCGGCACCTATTCGGGCAAAATTTCTTCTTTATCCTTGGCTGAAGAAATTAGCAGAACTTTGCATCACCACCCTATTGTTCTTTCCAATTGGGCTGGTTGGTTGGTGCTTAATGAAAAACTTCCCTGGAAAGAAATTAAAGACGAACAAAAAAATAACCGCTATATCCTTGAAATCAATTTTCAAGTTCGTGGCACCATTATTAACTAATAACCTATACATTACACTTAATATGAAAATAAACTTAGGAGAAATCTCGCTTTCACGTGGCATTGAGTATTTTGAGTGTCCAGAGAATTTTAGAATTCAAAGTCTTAAAGAAATTCAAATAGCCTCCTTCCTCCGCGCAAAAGCCGTCAAAATCTTTGACCGCGGCAATGTGCAAATAATCATCACCTTCAAAGTGGCTCGCCAACATGAAAGTACTAAAACGGCCCTCACTCATCTTATCAAACATACCGAAGTAGCTACGGATGCGCATGGGAAGGCCTTCTTTGATCTAGAAGACTCCCAACGAACCGCTTTTTACTTGCAAAATGCAACTATTCGCAATCTCAGTTCCTACATTGATGGCATCACATCTCATCATTCGTATGAAATCATCGGTTCTGAGATTAAACATTTTTAAATCATTTATAATACTTAATTATGAATACAAACCATACTATAGAAAATCTCTACGAGCTGATAACTGCAATAGATCAAGCTCTCCACTGCGCTATCGCAGAATTCGATCGCGAACTTACGTCCTTAAAAGACCTTGTCGATCAACTAGAACACCAACTGCGTAACCTGAGGAACGAAGGATGACCTGGACACTCACTTACAACAATGAAACAAAGGCCCTACATGACTGGGGCCTTTCCTCCCTTAAAAGAATTCGGATCAATCAAGGTATCGATAAAGTGTTTATTTCTAGTCCCACGACTCTAGGAAATGAATCCATTTTTAAACCTGAATCTTTCCTTACTATTTCCAAAAACAATGTCCCTTGGTTCTGTGGTCTTATTACCAAAACACCCGGTTGGGCAACCAGTCGCTTGGAAAATCAACTCTATGAACTTTCCGGTCCTTGGTGGTATTTGGAAAATCTCATCTACCAACAAGGCTGGATCGAAGCCATTCCCAAAGGGGAAACCCAAGAACTTCGTCAAATCGATACAGGCAGAATCATCCTGGGCCAAAACTTTCAAGGCACTTCGATCCATAATGGTGAGCAAATTACTGAAATCTTACAATATGCAATTGGCCAAGGTGCTCCTTTCACTATCGGCGATATCTCTTTAGATATCGCCTTCCCTTCTGATGAAACTAAGGATATTAGTTGTGCCGAAGCTATACAAAGACTTCTCCGCTGGTCGCCCGATGCCATTGTTTGGTTCGATTATAGGACACTTCCTCTTCCCACCATCCATATCAAACGTCGTCACCAAATGGTGCAAACCAATCTCTCTTTAAATGAATACTCTTCCATCAAAAGCTTGAAAATCACTCCACGCTATGACCTCAAATCTTCAGCTGTTGTCATCAAATACGAAAAACTTCATCAAACAAATGGCCAAACTTGGATTTCTACCCAAGTCGATGCCTTTCCGCCCAATGCCACAGGTAAAGAATTCAAAGCCCTCGTTCTAACCATCGAACTCGACGGGGCAAAGACTCAAACTGTCTCGCAATACCTTCGCACTGAACCCATCCTCCTAGATTCTCCTCTTTGGTGGCAAAAGCATCTCCCGGCTCTTCACACTATCCCTCTTGAAAATATCATTATCTCTTCCCCTTCCCGTACCGGCAGCCTTCCAGCTGAACTCATTGAGGGTAGTATTTCCCCTTGGATGCAACGCGACGTCGAAGAAGACATCATCCGGGCAAAACTTTCTTATGAAACAGAAAACGAACAGGTCGTCAATCGCGAAGTCGCAATCAAAATCCATACCACGAATGCCAGCACGCGGGTTTACCAACAAATTATCCAAGCATGCGACCCGGAACCTACGCCACAGCTCCTTGCCCAAAAGCTCTATCAAGCGGTAAGCGAATTGCAAGTCGATGGCGAAATCACCTTAGAAAATTGTGAACTCGATTCTTCCCCCATTATGGGGAGCGTTCTGAACATCTATTCCGGCAACAAATCTTGGGAAACCATGTGCGCTCCCATTCAATCCCTCAAGGAAGATCTGGATAAAGGACAAACGACAATTACCTTCGGCCCAGCTAAACACCTAGGTCCGGATGACCTTGTCGAACTTTTAAGAACTAATCGCAAACGGCAAGCTACGCGAAATGCAGCCCGCCGCATCACGGGAAAACCTTCCAAATCCAATGATCTCATCCAATCCACCCATTCAAGAATCGAAAATACGCATTCAGGCACCAGTAACTTCAGTCGATTAATTGTTTCCAATAAAGACGATACGGCAAAACGCATTATTATCGACGCCAATAGGATCAAAGAAAATACTTTCCTAGAACTGCGCGAAGAAGACTACTGTTTTAATGGCATTCTTAAGAAACGCCTGATCTTAGCATCGCCTCCATATACACCTACTGAAATGGGAGTATCATAACTGGGAGTCAAAGCATTGTTTGTAAATTATTATATATTAATAGTTTAAAAAATGAAACAATGCTTTGTAGTTGTACCTTTTAAGTTCTATTTTTTTTTAATCCGCGTTCACAAAAACTAACATTGAGTCTGGAGGTTGTGTTTTTTGAAAAACAACAGTTGATAAAACAATATAATAACCATATATTAGCAATATGAAGAATCAAAAGATGATACCATTAAGTTTTTTAGTTGATGAAAAAGTGAAGAATCAAGCACGGGAAATATTAGAAAGTTTGGGATTAAATATGACTGATGCTATGCGCATGTTTTTAGTGCAGGTAGTTAATCGACATGCTATTCCTTTCGAAATAAGAGGGCCTAATGAAGAGACGCTGAAATCTATGAAGGCAATAAAAAACAAACAATATTCTAAATCCTACAATACTGCGAAAGAAATGTTTGCAGATGTAGACAAGCAAATTGCTGAAAAAATCGATGAAGAATAGTTTTTTTAAGAATCCGATACGAAAATACTTTTAAAAAGGATTATAAAAAAATAACAAGACACGGGAAAGATTTAGGTAAACTATTATTAGTCATCGATCCTCTGTCTAAAAGAATTAAACTTGATAGAAAATACTGTGATCATGCTCTTAAAGGAGAATATAAAGGATTTAATGAATGTCATATAGCTCCTGATTGGCTTCTTATTTACTACATTGAAGAAGATACATTAGTGCTGTCTCGTACTGGATCTCATTCAGAATTATTCTAAGAGGCAGTTTGCTAGGGCCATGGAACATTGCTAAACGACTTAAGTGGCTTAACTCAGCCACCTTCCGCGCTTGCTCGAGCAGAATGCGATGCATATGGCTACAAGATCCAAAAATAGCCAAAAATTACCATTTTATAAAAAATATGCTATATTATAATCATTATGAAAACTTTATTTAAATTATTACCCCAGACAATAATTATTGCCTGTTTAGTACTTATAAAAATCTCAACCTATGCTCAAGACAATATAACCCTAGGTCCTTCTCTTCCTTTAACGAAAATGACCTCTGCAGAGTATCAAAAATTTATAGCAAAACTTAATGAATTTAATGCTTCAAAGCTCGATCCAGCTGTAGAAGATGTATTCAAAGATGTTCTTCGAAAGGTCAGCGTAGCCGAATTACTAGCTGGTGCCCATATTGTTTTTCAGGATGGCGGTGCACTGTATGAAAGAATGAAAGCTCTATCCGGAGCCTATAATAGAAGTTCTAGTTCTTCTCATTATCCTAAAATAGAATTTCCAACAGAAGAACTTAAAGAAAAATATTTCACCCAATATGGAATTGATATTCCAGTCTTAGGACACGTATTATTCGGTGCTCGTCCGAGTAAAAACGATCCCAATCAAATTCAAAGTTGGTTACAATTTGAATCCCATGGTGTAGATTTAGCCAATCTACCTCATCATTTGTTAAGTTTCATCCAACATAAACTTTATGGTTACCAAGTAGGTCCTTTGGGCACCTGTCCTTACACAGAAAAATGGGTTAACCCCACTGAAAGAGTAAGAAATCCTGAACAGTACGGCTCCGAAATTATTGTCGAATAAATGAGGTAAATTCATTAAGATTTGGTTATACTAATTTAACAACTACTCTATCAACATTTCACTCAATATTGATTCTATGAAAACAACTAAACCTTTCGGCTACCCAGTTACCGAATACGGCCTGCCAAGAGATTGGTGCACAATCACTCCAACAGGTTCTGAAAACCTTCTCGATATTACCGTCCAAGAACTCACTGCTACTTTCTGGCTCCTTGAAAGTATACACATTAACTTTTCCTATTCCCTCAACCAGGCTCATAAAGAAAGATCGCTCATTTTGGCTCCCAATATCGAGCCTATAAACCGAATAGCCCAAGACCCTGTCTTCCAATATCACTACCATGACCCGCACGATTTGGAATCTTATTTCGCCCTCGAACTGTGGTCCATCGCCCATCCACCGCATTTTACCGGCAAGGCCAACCTCCGATTCTCCGCCATGGAACGCGATAGCGACCAACTTTTCGTTTTCACCTGTGATGAAATGCCTAACTACCGTTTACTCGATCAACATCCTTTCACTTTACTCAATCGAAATCTATCTATGAAGCTTTGGACACTCAGTTCCGATTGGTCCGGACATATCCATTACTTTAACATCAAAATGGAATATTATTGCGTTGAAGAGACATAACTCGTCAGCTCAGCGAAGGATTTTTCGCAATAGATTTTGTGGCCGCTAAACTTACAATTCAACTTCTATGTCGCCAAGATTTAAAAGAAGTGATATTTTTTCCGAAAGCTCAGTTTTACGCTCATCTAGCCCCAGTAAATCAATCAATTTGATCGAGAACTGTGTAGCGTTTGCTATTTTTTCTACCATGTGGTCAATATTATTATTCAAATACACCATTTGGGTCTCATTACATATGTTTTTATCATAATCTGAAAAATCGAAATCAGGATTCGTGTCTTTTAATACCTCCCTATCAGCAGGTGTATGACAACGATCAAACTTTGAATAGAATGCAACAAATTCAGTTGCATGAAGCAGAACTTCTTCAGACAAGAAATCAAAACACCCTTCTTGTAACTCCTTGATAAGCCCATCATCAGATGCTTTCCCAGAGAAGATTGATTTCATTAGTTCTTTATCATTTATTACTTTTTTTGCAATTTGCTCTGCTTGAT
>Ga0206822_1059_pt1 | contig 31147 bp, 22 predicted proteins | sample Alteio_BWOrgCont_83_FD_152913 | JGI IMG/M metagenome (GOLD analysis project Ga0206822, IMG submission 152913) | Enriched cells from forest soil in Barre Woods Harvard Forest LTER site, Petersham, Massachusetts, United States -... | ecosystem: Environmental > Terrestrial > Soil > Temperate forest >... | reverse complement strand
CCGGTGAAGAATCCATAGCCCAGTCGGGCGGCTCGTTCTACTCCGACATTCGCGACGAGGCCATCGCCATGAACGTGCTCATCGACGTCGATCCCGGTAATGCGCAGATCCCCGTTATGGCCAAACATGTGCTGGACAAGCTCAAATCGCGCAGTTGGTTCTCGACGCAGGAGATAGCCTTCAGCTTCCTCGGATTGGGTAAACTGGCGAAACAGGCCGCCGGCTCGTCTGTCACCGCCGAGATCCAGGTCGATGGCCGCAACGTCGCCACCATGGACGCCAGCCCCGTGAAGCTCAACAGCCGCGAACTTCGCGGCAATAGCGGTGCGACGCCCCGTGTCGATATCGTCACCCACGGCAGCGGCCGATTGTATTACTATTGGGAGGCCGAAGGCATCAGCGCTTCCGGCGCGTATAAGGAAGAGGACAACTACCTCAGGGTCCGCAAACGTTTCTTCGATCGCGACGGCCACCCCCTCAGCGGCAATACGTTCAAACAAAACGACCTGGTCATCGTCCAGATCACCCTGGAGCGCACCTTCAGCACCGATGTCGACAACATCGTCATCACGGACATGCTGCCCGCCGGTTTCGAGATCGAAAACCCGCGCACCAAGGACATCCCCGGCATGGACTGGATCAAGAACGAAGACAAACCCACGGCGCTCGACGTCCGCGACGACCGCCTCAACCTCTTCGTCAACCTTCACTCCATGAAACAGACCTATTATTACGCCGTCCGCGCCGTCTCCCTCGGGACCTATCACATGGTCCCCGTTAGCGCCGACGCCATGTACAACGGCGAATACCATAGTTACAACGGCGCCGGCACCATCCACGTGACGCCGTAACCCAGCCTCTGGCCCACGCACAACCACTCATCCCCGCGGCGCGCGCTCACAACGAACGCGCGCCGCTTACTATCCGCTCCCAATCTATATGGTCCAAAAAGCCGCCCCTTCAATTTTTTATTTTTCTCGTATCCATTCCCCCTTTAACTTTAGAGCCTCATAGCGCCTTTGGCCTTTCCCTCGTTGTGATTTGCTTTCAAATTATTTGGTACCTTAGGTCTTACACAACTGGCAAAATTGTTCCGCTTGCTCCATTTCTGTTGTGATTTGCTTTCAAATTATTTGGTACCTTAGGTCTTACACAACTTGACAGCGTTTTCCACATTTGCACACTCCGTTGTGATTTGCTTTCAAATTATTTGGTACCTTAGGTCTTACACAACAAAGCCGCCGTAGCCTCCTCCAAGCCCTGGGTTGTGATTTGCTTTCAAATTATTTGGTACCTTAGGTCTTACACAACGTTCCGGTTCCGAACAGCGCAAGGAGGGTAGTTGTGATTTGCTTTCAAATTATTTGGTACCTTAGGTCTTACACAACGGACATGTCGAAGATAGCCTGAGACGCATCGTTGTGATTTGCTTTCAAATTATTTGGTACCTTAGGTCTTACACAACACACATTATAGCGATTGATGCAGGCGTCTGTTGTGATTTGCTTTCAAATTATTTGGTACCTTAGGTCTTACACAACCTGGGTAACCCCATGTATAGCTCAGTGGCCGTTGTGATTTGCTTTCAAATTATTTGGTACCTTAGGTCTTACACAACGCCCATCGATCGATTTTACCGACGCCGATCGTTGTGATTTGCTTTCAAATTATTTGGTACCTTAGGTCTTACACAACCTAACCAATTATGACAGCTCTGTGATCGGGGTTGTGATTTGCTTTCAAATTATTTGGTACCTTAGGTCTTACACAACAAAGCCGCCGTAGCCTCCTCCAAGCCTTGGGTTGTGATTTGCTTTCAAATTATTTGGTACCTTAGGTCTTACACAACGCGCCGGCAGATCGATCGGTCGAGCGCGCAGTTGTGATTTGCTTTCAAATTATTTGGTACCTTAGGTCTTACACAACCGGTGAAGAATCTACCACACGATCTATACAGTTGTGATTTGCTTTCAAATTATTTGGTACCTTAGGTCTTACACAACGGCCGTTGAGTTAAGCTCTATGGTCTACGGGTTGTGATTTGCTTTCAAATTATTTGGTACCTTAGGTCTTACACAACACACCTTTGCGGCGGCATCGGGTTTCTTCCGTTGTGATTTGCTTTCAAATTATTTGGTACCTTAGGTCTTACACAACCTACCGGGCTTTTTCATGCCGTCCTCAACTGTTGTGATTTGCTTTCAAATTATTTGGTACCTTAGGTCTTACACAACCACTGTTCGAGGAAGATTGCACCATTTCTTGTTGTGATTTGCTTTCAAATTATTTGGTACCTTAGGTCTTACACAACCTGATGGAGTTTTAATTGATCCATTCAACGGTTGTGATTTGCTTTCAAATTATTTGGTACCTTAGGTCTTACACAACCCATCCAGTTTGGGGTCATGGTGGCCCATCGTTGTGATTTGCTTTCAAATTATTTGGTACCTTAGGTCTTACACAACAGTACTGTCCCCCTGTTCCATCATCCATTGTTGTGATTTGCTTTCAAATTATTTGGTACCTTAGGTCTTACACAACAGATAGCTTTCGTTTAGTGTCTAGGAATGAGTTGTGATTTGCTTTCAAATTATTTGGTACCTTAGGTCTTACACAACAGAACATACAGTACAGCAATGAGTAAATCGTTGTGATTTGCTTTCAAATTATTTGGTACCTTAGGTCTTACACAACAACTACCTCATGACGAACTTGTCAAGGTATGTTGTGATTTGCTTTCAAATTATTTGGTACCTTAGGTCTTACACAACACAGCGGATCAAGATGCAGCGGATGTTCCTGTTGTGATTTGCTTTCAAATTATTTGGTACCTTAGGTCTTACACAACAACCATAGGCTTGATCAGCCACTTCTTGCAGTTGTGATTTGCTTTCAAATTATTTGGTACCTTAGGTCTTACACAACCGGAATAGAATACAGGTGGTGGAATGCATGGTTGTGATTTGCTTTCAAATTATTTGGTACCTTAGGTCTTACACAACGTCTTGAATTTTTTAAACACCTCCGGGTAGGTTGTGATTTGCTTTCAAATTATTTGGTACCTTAGGTCTTACACAACTGTAGCCTACGCATCATCACCCTGCTGCGGGTTGTGATTTGCTTTCAAATTATTTGGTACCTTAGGTCTTACACAACAGATTTGGGTGGAACCCTTATCTGTACTGCATTTAAGGGTGATTTTAGGATAAAAAATCACCCTTTTTTCATGCTTTTTTAGTCCTATCTGCCCTGTTTAAAACATTTCCAACTGCTGAATAGGTGGCGCAGGCATTGCCGGTGAATGGCCATAAAATATCTCCATCATTCCGAACTGCTTGTCCGTCACACACATAATTCCTATATGGCCTTTTTCGGGCAATATTTTTTTGACTCGCTTTATATGGACATCCGCATTTTCCCGGCTGCTGCAATGTCGCATATAAATAGAGAATTGAAACATCTGAAATCCATCTTTCAAGATATTTTTACGGAAATTAGCATAGATCTTACGCTGCTTTTTTGTTTCCGTCGGTAGATCAAAAAATACCAGTACCCACAAGATTCTATATGCGTTTAATCGGCTTTTCATGAAACTTTTTCTACAAATAGAATAGCTGGACTAGCTAAATGTCGGATACAGGATCTTTCTCTGCTTTCCTTCAAAGCATTTAGCCAAAGATGCGGTCGTTTTTTGCACTGCCACCATTAGAGGGCTTTTTTCATCATTGATGATTACATCCGTGGCAGGAACACCCAGCAAGTCTTTCTTCATAGAAGGAGTTAATTCCAGGAATTTGCCGTTCATCCGGACTATGTTGACAACGACCTTATCTACAAAGGGACGATAGGGTTCCATAATATCATCAGCGAGACAATAAGCGTTGTATTGGTTCTTATGGAAAATCCCCAAGGTTGGCAAAAGCCCGGAACTCACTAGCGACCTTGCCACAACTGCCCGTAAAATGGCGTACCCGTAATTAAGAAGATTATTAGGTGGTGGCCCATACCGCTCGCGGCGAAATTCAAGAAATTCAGGAAAGATATGTTTCCAATAATAAGCCGCTGCTTTGGCTTCATGGTTTTCCGCATCCCCGCTTTTAACCTCATCGGCCCAGTTTCGTAAATTCCTTGCCGGGACACGGATACTCTCGAGCATGGCAGCTTGGTTGATCAATTTCGACAAAACCGTTTGTTGCCAAAGCTGCTTTTTTAGCGGTACGGATGCATCCACTTGCGCCTGGAATTTTTGACTTTGTAGAGTATGCCCGTCCAGGTTAAGCAGCATACCTGTAGGGTGGTGGGTATTGTCACAGGTGATGAACGCGACGTTGTTAGAGAGAAGTTTCGCTATAAGTGCCTGAGAAACAGTAATCTGTTGGTGATCTAATATGACAATTCCAATATCTTCTATTGGGGCGGTCTTCAATTCGCCCGTTTCCGTATTGGTAAGGATCAACTGCTCATTTTCAGTTTTTAAATAAGCCGGAGATCCAAAATAAAGCGTTCGCTTTATCATAGGAATTGGTAATTGTTTATACTTAACGTCTTATACAATTATTTATTGAAGGATATATAATAGTTTTTTTAAAATAATTTTTCGCGGAGAATTGTAACCTTTGGGGTTACAATTGTATCTTTGTATGATCGAGTCGATTATCCATAAGGGATTGCGATTACTTTGGGAAAAAAACGATCCTTCAAAACTTCCGCATGAACAAGTCTCCAAGATAAGTCGTATCCTGGAGTCTCTTGATGCGGTCAAAGCGTTGAGCACGTTAAAGGCAATTCCCGGGTATAAGTTACATGCCCTAAGCGGAAGGTTAAAGGATTATTGGTCTATATGGGTCACGGGTAATTACCGGATTATCTTTCGATTCGATGGCGAGCATGTATTTGACGTTGACTATGTAGATTATCATTAACCCGCCAATTATGAAGCGAAAAATGAAACCCGTTCATCCCGGGGCTATCTTACGGGAAGATATTTTAAAGGAACTTAAGCTGACCATTACTCAAGCAGCTAAAGGTCTCGATGTCAGCCGTAAACAACTCTCTGAAGTGATCAACGAAACCGCGTCCATCTCCGTTGAAATGGCTCTTCGCCTGGAAAAGGCCTTCGGCGTCGATGCCGAATTTTGGCTGGATATGCAAAAAAAGTACGATATCTGGAAAGTCGAAGCAAGCGGCCGGGTTCATGGAATCCACCGGTTTGTCACAGGTAAAACCGGGTAGCGAGCAATTCAAGCGGGTAATGCGTGGCCTAGCCTATTTACTTTAAGCTTAATACAGTGCTGTTTCACCATTCTTTTTCCATCCAGGGCCTTTTCTAATTTGTTCAGCGGGCCAAATTCCATTTTGTCTATAATTGCTTTAGACAACGTTTGCGGCACAAAAAAGGCTTGCCCTTTGTTTACACTTACCAGTTTATATATTTTGCCGGCAATTTTCTGCCGATCTTCACGCCAGTCCAAATCATTAACGCTTTCCCCTTCATCGGGTAAATAAACCAAATCATTCGGTGATAGTAGAAAGTATCTATATCCTTCCCTATACTCCACAAATGGTCCGTCGCCAGAAGCTTTTGCTTGCAAAACGTCTCTAAGCGGGATACTTTCACATTCTCTAACCCCCGGTTCGCCAATCTTTTCATAAATAGCCATGAATAAATTGGCCCCCCGTTCAGATTCAACAGCTTTCATATTGACCGGATATTTTTCCCCGACAACTTCATATACGGAAACCTTGCCTATCCTTTTTCCTAAGACTTTAAACAATGCTTCAAGCCCTTCGCCTTCGAAAGCAATATCAGGACCAGCCTTTCCATCTATCCGAAACGTTTCCAAATGCGCGTGAAGGGTTTTCGCCAAATTCCTATCCGGAATACCGTCAATCTTATCATGCGTAAAATCTTTGCCAATAGCGACCTTTTTAGTAGCAACAATATTTTTGGCCAATACGTTAACTCGCATATTCAGCGCATTATTCCGATCTGAAATATTCGCCAGGTCACAAAATCGATCAAGTGCCTTTTCTAGATTGCCGGCAGTCCCGGCAATGCTCTGAACCACGCGCTCCCTTATATTTTCGTCTATGATGGCGCCGGCAATGTAGAAAGCTTTCCAAAGTTCAACCTTTTGCTGTTTTGGCTCGATAAAATAATCCACACTCCCCAATTTCCGACCATAATTGACAGCCGGGTTATCATTCTTTAAAAAGGACGCGGTTGCCTTTATATCTCCATTGAAATCACTCAACCTGGACTTTATATAGGCTCTCAGGTCAGGACAACAGATTCTTTCAGGATTTTTTAGAGCTTTGGCTATGTCGATAGATTCAAAATGTAAGTTCATTATCCCAAAGGGCATGGGGGAGGAGATAGGTTTTCTTACATAAGTAGATTTCTTTTCGTTCTGCTCGAACCATTTTTTTTCAAGACGCCCATCGGGTTGAAGGGCATATTTCATATATACGTTCTTTCTTCTTCCAAACAAATGTATCCTGTTTTTAAACGAAACGATAATGCTTTCCAGGGAGTCTTTGGCATCATTGACAAAACCCGGCCAGGGCATTCGAAAGCGATAAATTCCGGGCTGTCCTTTTCCGGACTGATCCAGTAAAAAGGACAATTCTTGCTTTAGCAGATGATCCTTTCTCTGAGCATTCAAGGTATTGATATACTGAATATGACTGCGCGTGGTACAGGCGATCACCAGGGCATCCAAGGCATGATGCCGATGATCGATCCGCTTTTCATATCCTTCCAATTTTAGGATTTTCTTTCCTGTGGGCCGATCGTTCTTTATTTCTTCCACATAGCTAACCAGTTCTTTCCCGGTTAAGCTTTCCAGGCGCTCGAAACGCCATCTGACAGCTTCCTTCAGCTTCTCTCCTAGCCCCCATCTTGACTTGAGCTCGTTGGTAATTGCTCCGGTGGTTGTTACTATGGGAGCCGATGTATTCTCGGCAATGGGGCCCAGCAATTCGTTAAGCTTCCTGGAAATATACTTTGTATCGTTTAATTGTCGTTGAATAAATCCTTCCGGTACCTCAGCGCTTAACAATAATCGTTTCTTCTTTCCGGAAAAATAGCGACCAACATGGGCTTCATACTCCGGTAAAAGGAAAAGTTTATGCCCTTTTACAGACCCCTCTTTAATATATTGATAGGCTGTGCGATTGTCTTTTTCGTCATTTAAAAAAGACTCCACGACAATTTTATTATCAAAAGAGTCATCGAAATACCGGGATCTGGGTATAATGTGATCGACCTGATAGCTACTGGTAAACAACTCGGATATAGGAATGACCTTTCCACTATAGGGGGATAAATGCTTTTGTTCGCACCACAGTTTATATTTTTGGATCTCATCTTTTGTTGGTTCGGACGGTCGTTTGAACCTGATCTCCTTAAAAGCTTCGCGGGTAGCTTCATCGGCCTGCTTTTCCCAAAGTTTTAATTTCTCGATATCCCCCAGGGAATTGGGGTTACCACCGGGTAGCTCCCTTAAAAGAGCAGCTATTCGGTCATTTTCCCTGGCATTATCTGTCATAAATTTGGTTAATTCCGCTCTCTCACTGGCATTCTTTTTCAGCTCCCTTGCTAATTCTATATGGATCTCATAAGGACGGCCGTAAGTTTTCCAAATATCCTGTATCGTTTTGAGCGTTTCGTTGATCACCTGGGTCACAATTGGATTTCTTAGCTCGTTAGCATCAAGCGTCTTTATCTGTTCCGGTGAATCATAAAATGCTTTATCTTTTTCACTATGAATTCCATAGACGGCATAGGCAGCCATGGCGGTTTGCAAACCTTGGAAGGCCGAAATATCCGAAAACTGCATTTTTTGAAAAAGTTCCCGGGTATGAATACTTATCCCCTCGTCGAATTCACCCGTTAGGATTTTTTCAAGCCTTTCCGTCGTCTGGGGATGGATCGATTCCGGATTCCAATATTTTCCGCTTCGCATTAATGGGAGCAATTTGTTCATCGCTTTGGCTGAAAGAGAAGCATACTGCGGCTTGAATGCCGGAGCTTTGGCGATCGCTGCCGCTACGGCTTCGCTAAACTCAAAAGGTTTTTTCTTCAAAGCGCTGACGATATAGGTTGCCTGGTCCAGGGAATATAAGATATGCCAAAGAAGAGAATAGGTTTCGTCGGATTCCAGCAAGGACGATACTTTCTCATCTTCTAACCCGGCGCGCTTGAGCACTTTTCTTAAAAGTGATTTGGTTTCATTCCCCGGCAGGTCCTTTTCTTCATCCGACCTGAAAAAGTTCACCAGGTATTTTTTTTCGTCTAAGTTACCCAGCTGCTTTAAAATCTGTTTTTGAGAGATTTTTTCTTTATTGTCGAATAATTCAAAAAGCCTTCCCAATCCTTTTTGATCGATGAATTGGCCACTGACGTCCGCCTCCAAGATGAGTCGCCCATCGACGTCTCTTGATTCCCGTTGCAGAATTTTTATATTATTGATCGTCTGCCATATTCGGAATTCCTGAAAAACGGGACTGCTAAGGGGAGCTACTTTGATCCCCTGCCATTTTCCGTCTGGATTCCGGTAGTTCTTTTTTTCATACCGGCAATCGGCGATGCTGCTTTTTTGGGACTTTAACGGGCGTTGGTAATAGATGATGTCATTGAGAAGCAAATGTTCCAGGCCGCTATTTTTTAATTCTTTCTGCTTGTCTTTATTATTGGGATAGAGCTTCTCTGCAATGACACCAATGAGAGGGGTGCTCACTAGCCCGGGATAAAATTTGAATTGTGTAGTTATGATTTGCCTTATTTCCGCTTCATAATATTTTCTATCGATGATTTTTTCTTTTATTCGGTACGCTGGATTCTTTTGCAGCTCCTTAAGGAAATATTCGCCAGGGAAGAGCCTGAGTTTGTCAATATCTCTTTCCAGCGCGTCCTTCATCTTCTGCCAGTCATTTTTATCCGGCAACCGGAATTCATACCGCTCTGTCGACTTTTTTGAAGCAGGAACATAGGTTATTTCCAGCTCCATCTCTCCCTGCCAGGCGGGAGGGGTCCGTCGAAGGATGGCGCCTGCCCGCCCGTCCTGAAGATAGATCTTGTATACCGTTCCTCCTTTGATTTGCTCGCCTGTGTTTTCGACCTTAGTAACGGTTACCAATTCAATAGTCTTTTCTCTTTTTTTTCTGCCTTCTTGTTCCTCCGATCCATTTTCGATCTGAATAGCCTCTTTATTGGCTTTTCTGTTGCTTTTGAATCCCCTGCGTTGATTTATGTGATAAAGAATCCGGGCCAGCTCACTTAATTCTATCTTTTGTGTCAAGGCTTTATAGCGTAGGTAGTACACAATCCAATCAGCAGATATTTTATCTGTACCAAAAAAGGCAATCATTTCTTTCAATAATTCTGCGGAAACGGGAAGTTGATTACCTGGGTTAAAGCCAACCGGCAGCCAATTTAACAGTTGTAAAGCATCGATAAGGCGTTGCCGGCGAAGTTTATAGCGCTGCAGTAAGCGTCTTGAGCCCCGCGCCTGTCTCCGGGTTGCATTTTTTGATGCGGCAAGACCTTTTTCATAATTGCTGAGTAGCTCTGCGTCCGTAGGAAGAATGCGGCTTCCCATGTCGATGATATTACCTTTAAAATTCTGGGCGTCCCAATTAATGAACGCCCAGCCGATAGAATTGGTACCAATATCCAACCCTAGAATTTTTTTCATAAGTGGCTAATGATTAGGGTTTTGTAAAAAGAAAGCAAATCACAACCTAAATTAAACTGATTTAAGTTTCTGTACTTACATTTGTAAGTGATCCCAAGGCTGGGGTCGAACCAACACCTCCCTCTCGTAGCGAGGGCAAACTTTCCATTATTCTACCTGGGTTTGTCAAGGGTCAGCTTGACTTAATGAAGGTAGTTTAATTTAGACAAATGAGGAAAAAAGATAAATTTTTTTATCTTTTGCACACCGTATCTTTACATTGAAGCAAATCACAATAAGGATTATTCCGAAGTGAAAACTTATACTTCAGTCCCGCAGCAATGCGGGATTGTTGTTTCATAGAGCTGGTAACCAGTATAATATATTTCGTCCTAGTAAATCAAAAATTAAACTTTGGATTTACTATGATAGTTTATTTATATTTGATAATCAATGATTACCCGCCTTTTTCAACATCAAGTGGAAGAAACCTTGAAATGGTCTCCTGCCGCGGCTATTTTAGGCCCCCGTCAAGTGGGTAAGACAACCCTTGCAAAAAATATCGCGGCAGCACGCAGCTCGGCCATTTATTTGGATTTGGAGAACCCCTCGGACTTGCTGAAATTAAGTGACAGTTTTACCTATCTGAGCTCCTTGGAACAACGATGTGTGGTGATCGATGAAGTGCAGCTCAAGCCGGAACTCTTCTCCCAATTGCGCCCGCTGATCGATGCTCATCGGGTTCCTGGGCGTTTCATTCTGCTTGGTTCTGCCTCCCCTTCCCTGGTGAAAGGGGTCTCGGAATCCCTCGCCGGCCGAATCGCTTACATGGAACTCACCGGTATAGGCTTGACAGAATTACCAGCCGACATCGACTATCGTGAAAACTGGTTTCGCGGTGGTTTTCCAAATGCGTTACTGGCCGATTCAGCAAATGCAAGCAAGGAATGGCTCAATGCCCTGATTCGAAGCTATATCGAAAGAGATCTTGCCCATCTCTTTGGCGTGGAACTCAATGCTACGATCCTACGAAATTTTTGGAGCATGCTGGCCCACGTGAACGGGAATATTTGGAATGCCGAGACTTTTGCGCGCTCCCTCGGCATCAGTGCCCCAACCGTTCTTCGCTATCTTTCCTTTTTGGAAGGGGGCTACCTGGTGAGACGTCTACAACCCTGGTTCGTAAACGCTAAAAAGCGATTGATCAAATCGTCTAAAGTCTATGTCCGGGATTCTGGTGTCCTGCATCGCTTGTTGACTCTTCCGGATTACGATACACTACGTGGACATCCCGGCATCGGCGCATCATGGGAGGGCTATGTCATCGAGCAGGTGTTCCAACGATTGCCGCAGGGACTAGAGGCTTACTATTACCGAACCCAGGCCGGCGCGGAATGTGATCTTGTGTTGGTGCAAGGCATCACCCCACTGGCATGCATCGAGATCAAATTGACCAACAATCCGAGTATATCCAAAGGATTTATAAACAGTGCGGAGGACTTAAAGCCCAAATATAAGTACATCATTACACCTGACAGCGACACCTTTCAGATCCATAGGGGAGTAATCGTTACCAGTCTGATCCATTTCATAGATATATTAAAAGAGATTTCCTGAATATCGCTAATTCAGGCTTGTCAAACAAACACCATCCCCACCACTCCCAATCCAATCCCCACCAACAACACCCGATCCCTGATCCTTTTATCGATCCGAAACAGTTCCAGAATAAACGGCCGGAAAAGAAATACCAGGATAGCCGCATTGACGAAAAACCCAAGCACAAAGTCCTCCGGGTGAACAACGTAAACGTGATGCTGATAAAAACGATAACCCAGGGCCATTTTCATACTGATCAGGACGATCGCCTGGATACAAAGCAGCGCCCAACCGATCGACTTCTGCTTCAGCACCCAAAAAAGCGCAACAATAAAATAGACCTGAAAAGCCACCGCCTGGAAGACGGCCGGGCCCATCTCCCGGCACGACGTACACCGGTAGTAAAACGCCACGAAGCGGACGTCCTGGGATAATTTATAGACGAAGTAGAGTCCATAGAACAAAAGAAACAGCCCAAACCACTTTTCCGCCGACCCCCTGGACCCGTCTATCCTAAACAACTCACCCACCCAATCGAAATAGTCGCTGAACCGCTTTCTCGTAGCCGCCTCTAACATCTCATTTTGCGCCAGCGCCCATTCTTCGGCGGCGATCTCGTCCGCCGACACCCCCCGCTCCTGTAACACGCGCTCCGCGGCCCGAATCGCCTCCGGCTGATAATCCCACGGGCTCTTGGCCACCTTCACCAATTCCGGGATGGGCAGGTCTTTGTAAAGCTGATAAAATTCGTGTTCCATAGCGGCCAGGTTTAGAGTGCCATAAAATACGCAGAATATCACTCTGCGCCAAATGCCCTGATCAAACGTGCAACATCCCCGCAAAAAATCGCGTCCTACAAGACAAACCGGTCATAATGCTCAGACATCACCTGAAATTCGCATGGCGTCATTTCGCAAAAGACGGCCGCTTCACCCTGCTCAACCTTCTCGGCCTGTCCATCGGAATGGCCTGCGCTATCCTGATCTATAGCTGGATCGTCAGCGAACGCAGCATGGATGACTTCCATGTCAACAACCCCCGGCTCTACCAGGTGATGTCGCACATCCAACTGCCCGATGGCATCCACACCCAGGAGTACACTCCCGGGCCATTGTATACCGCCCTCGCCCATGACCTCCCCGAGATCGAGTCGACCGTAGCCGTGATGCCGGAATCCGGCTGGCTCACCATCGACGAAAAAAAGGTTAATACCCAGGCCCAATATGTCAGCCGTGATTTTTTCCGGCTATTCTCCTATCGTCTCCTTCAGGGCAACAAACGCAATCCTTTCCCGGAAGGGACTTCGGTGCTGCTCTCCGACGAACTCGCCAGGAAGCTCTTTAGGACCACAGAAAACGTCATCGGGCGAACGCTGCAATGGGGCGATGACTCGATCCCTTATGTCGTCTCCGGCCTGTTCGCCAAACCCCCGGCCAATTCTACCGCCCAATTCGATCTGCTGCTCAGCGCGGAAACGTATATCGAACATGACGAAGCCCTGCACAACTGGTACAACAGCAACCCCCAGACCTATATCCTCGTCAAACCCGGGACGCAAATAAACACGCTGAACGCGAAACTCACCCATTTCGAACAAACAAAAGATCCCAAAGCGCCGTTGACGCTGAGCCTGAGAAGATATGCCGATAAATATCTTTACAATACCTACGACAACGGCGTCCCCGCCGGTGGCCGTATCGCCTATGTACGACTCTTCACCGTGATAGCCCTCTTCATCCTGCTGATCGCCTGTATCAATTTTATGAATCTGTCCACTGCCCGCGCGGCCAGACGAGGCAAAGAGCTGGGAGTAAAAAAAGTCGCCGGCGCCAGCCGCCGCGAGCTCATCGGACAATACCTCGGCGAATCGCTATTGCTAACTTTCGCCGCACTGGTGCTGGCCTTTGGTTGGGTCCTGCTGGCGCTGCCGGGCTTCAACACGCTCACGGGTAAGCAATTGACAATACCCATGAGCCCCGGATTCGTGTTCGCCATGGTCGCCCTTTTTCTGATAACGGGTATCGTGGCCGGCAGCTATCCCGCGCTTTACCTTTCGGGATTCAAACCGGTAAACGTCCTCAAAGGCCGACTGCCGAATTCCACCGGAGAGCTCTTCGTCCGGAAAGGGCTCGTGGTCTTTCAATTTACGCTGAGCGTGGTGTTTATCGTCGCCGTCGCAGTGATCTACCGGCAAATGGAGCTGGTGCGCACCATGGACCTCGGTTATGACAAAAGCCATGTCGTGACATTTGCCAACGTCCAAACGAAGATTCCCGGGCACTGGCGCGGCGTAGGGTCACCCGCCTTTCTCAATGACATAAAAAATATTCCCGGCGTCCTCGGCGCCGGCACCGTCCAGGGGGATCTGGTAGAACATACAAGCGGCAACACGGAACACGTCAGCTGGCAGGGACAACTACCCGATCAGCATCTTCAATTTTATGGCCTCGATGTCGACGATGACGCCCTGCCCGTGCTGGGCATCAAAATGGCCGCCGGACGTAGCTTTTCTCCGGGATACAATGACAGCACCTCGGTAATTTTGAACCAGACCGCCGTAGCGGCCATGGGGCTCAAAGACCCTATCGGCAAAATTTTCACGGCTTACAGAGACACCTTTCATATCGTCGGCGTCGTCAAAGACTTTCACTATAAGTCGCTCTACGAAAAGATAAAGCCCTGTTTTATCCGGTATCATCGTGGCAATGAAAACGTCTATGCCAGGCTCGATGCAGCAGGCGAAGCAGATGCCCTTGCCGCCATCCGGAAGACCTTTGCAAAGTACAGATCCGGGTACCCCTTCGACTATAACTTTATCGATAAAAATTACCAGACCCTTTACGCCTCGGAACAGCGGGTGGCGTTGCTATCCCGTTGCTTCGCCACGCTCGCGGTGATCATCTCCTGTCTCGGGTTACTGGGACTCGCCGCCTTTACCGCACAAAAACGGCAAAAAGAGATCGGCATCCGAAAAGTGGTAGGCGCCTCCGTTAGAAGCGTCGTGCTGTTGTTGTCGGGAGAATTCATTCGGCTGGTGGTGCTGGCGGGACTCATCGCATTCCCGGTGTCGTGGTGGGCCATGTCGCAGTGGCTCGATGGGTTCGCCTATCATATCAAGCTGGATGCCGGGTATTTCCTGCTGGGGATCGGCGCAGCCCTGCTGTTGGCACTGCTCATCACAGGCTACCAGGCCCTGAAGGCCGCCGTCACAAGCCCCGTGGACGCCCTCCGTTCGGAGTAGGCCCCCGCATAACAGGCGCAACGCAGGACGAAAACCCAATCAGCCGCAAGAAACACAAGCCCCCGCACCGCGCCAAAACCGGCACCCCCGCACCGCGCCCAGCCCACTGCAAGAAACACAAGCCCCCGCACCGCGCCCGAACAGCCGCGCCAAAACCCGCGCCAGCCAACCGCGCCAAAACCGACGCCCGACGCCGGCCGCATGAAAAAGCACCGCGCCGGCCGGCCGCAGGAAAAACCAACTCAAAAAAACGGCGGAAACGTCATCAAAAACTCTTCGATCTCCTCTTTGGCAACGCTGGGATCGATCAACTCCAGCTTTACCACCTGTTCCTCGGCATCATAAAACGCCGCATACCGGTCGTTCGACACATGCAGCTGATGCCTGCGGGTGTCGGACTGCATATCATATTGCTGACTCAAATGATTGATGATCCTCACCGCCTGCTCCTGATCCTGCACGGGGATCCGTTTTAATTCAGTTGCCATATTCCCTGTGATTATTTTTATTTATTCTATAACCTGCAACACGATCTTACCACGAGTGTGCCCCTCTTCCAGGACACGTTGCGCCTCGGCTGCCTCCCTTAATGGAAAGATCTGCGAGACTACGGGGATCACCGCTCCGCTGTCGATCAATTTGGCGATCTGGTCGAGATCTGCCGGCACCGACTGCGCCATAAACGCAGCTCCGCGGATATCCTTTGCCTTTAGCGCGTCAGGGAACTGGATACCCACCGTACTCACCAGCACACCGCCTGGCTTCAGCACCTTCACCGAATCCTGCTGTACCTTTCCCCCACGGGTGTCGAGCACCAGATCGATATCCGCCGGTCCATCCGAAAAGTCTTCCTTTTCGTAATCGATGACTTCGTCGGCGCCAAGCTCCTCGAGAAAAAGGACATTCTTGCCACTGGCGGTTCCTATTACATACGCGCCTTTCCATTTGGCAAATTGGATCGCAAAGATACCCACCCCGCCCGCAGCGCCGTGGATCAGGACCCGCTCACCGGGTTGCAGCTGGCCATGCTGGAATAACGCCTGCCAGGCGGTAAGACCGGCCAATGCTACTCCCGATGCCGATTGGTGATCTATGGATCCCGGTTTGCGGGCAATCTCATTCGCCTTCACTGCGACATATTCTGCATATGTTCCATTTCGATTGATGTCCGGCCGCCCATATACCGCATCGCCGCGTTTCCAGCCGTGGACGTTGCTGCCGGTCTCCTCGATCACTCCCGAGAAATCCCATCCCAGGATACGCGGGAAAGCGCCCGCATACCGTTTATCGCCTTCGCGTACTTTGTAATCTACTGGATTGACACCGCTTGCATATACCTTCACCAGCACATCATCGGGGTTGATGGCCGGTTTTGCCGCTTCTTCATATTTCAAAACTTCCGGCCCCCCGTTTTGATACATCTCGACTGCCTTCATAACGCTCGTTTATTTACGAACCCGCAAATCCCAGGCCTATGGTAAATGTACGAAGAACATGACGTAGCTTCCCGTCTCATCACGTCTATTTTGCCTGTAAGAGGTATGCCCGGCGCTTCATCAGGGTAAAAGGCTATCTAAGGATTTATTGTTAGGGAATATTCCCGTAAAAGGCTATTTTTATCCGCTGAATGGATATTAATCATTATTTATCTTTGTAATTTTACCTCTTTAAATCTATAGGCATGAAGCTTTTTGTAGCAGGTCTTCCCAATGATTTTGACGATGTGGACCTGAAAGAAATGTTCGAACTGTATGGCACGGTGAATTTCGCGAAAATCGTGATGGATCGGGAGACAGGAAGGAGTAAAGGTTTCGGGTTTGTAGATATGCCCGATGAGACCGAGGCGCGCGGAGCGATCGAAACACTGGACAACGCATCCATCCGTGGCAAGAATATGGCCGTCAAAGAAGCGGACGAATCCGGACGCGGCGGCGGTGGCGGTGGTGATGACCGCGGCGGTCGCGGCGGCGGCGGTGGATACCGTGGCGGCGGCGGAGGCGGCGGCTATCGTGGTGGTGGCGGCGGCGGCGGTTACCGCGGTGGTGGTGATCGCGGCGGCGGCGGAGGCTATCGTGGCGGCGGCGACCGCGGTGGCAGTGGCGGTGGATACGGCGGCGGTGGTGACCGGGGAGGATATGGCGGTGGCGGAGATCGTGGCGGTGACCGCGGTGGATATGGTGGAGGTGGAGATCGCGGCGGGTACGGCGGTGGCGGAGATCGCGGCGGTGACCGGGGTGGTTATCGCGGTGGCGGCGACCGTGGTGGCTACGGCGGCGGCGGTGATCGTGGCGGCGACCGCGGCGACAGAGGTGACCGTGGCGGCGATCGCGATAGAGGAGTATAGACGTTCAACGATAAAAATTATAAAAAAAGACCGGGAGCCAAAAACTCCCGGTCTTGTACATTTAGCAGGTCTTGTACATTCAGCGGATCAGCATCGGGTTGTAGCGAGTCACCATCGGGACGTTCCCCCTGCGTCAGATCGGATCAGCATCAGGTTGTTCCCCGGCGTCAGATCGGATCAGCATCGGGTTGTTCCCCGGCGTCAGACCTGGTCATTTGATCCGATACACCGGATACCTCAAATGCGCCGGCTCATACCAGGGCGAGCGACGATAGACAAAAGCCAACTGCGCCCGCGCATTTCGCGCAAACGCCGTGTCCGTCTTCTTCTTTTCCTCCAGTGCACCGAGGACCTCCGGGTGATCCTTTATCCAGACCTCCGCCACATCCTCCCATCGGTAATCACTATATCCCTCCTTTTGCTGAAGGATGGCGTCAAAGAAATTCCAGGCAAAATAACTGTCCTCTCCCGTGGGCTCCAACATCTCCACCAGGAACCGCCGGGCAGGCTGATCGGTGCTTATCACATAATCCCCCTTTAGAAAGTGGATCGACTCCCGGTCCGCCGTAACCTTGATAGCCGTATTCTTATGATGCTTCTCATAGGCCCGTGGATAGCTCTGGAAATCGGCGATATGATAAGCTTCCACCATAAAAACACTGTCGTGGCTCAGCCGCCGCATCCGAACGCCGTTCAGTGTGAGCAGATCGATGACCGCATGCCAGCCCTGCGGGATCACATAAGCCGCCGGCGCCGTAGCAAACGCATCGCCCGCGAAATAATCATAGAACCGAACCTTCTTCTCAAAAGGTTGACTGTGGTCGTAGTAAAGCCGGGGCAGCCCTGTAACACCGCTGGTCTTCGTGACAGCCGTGTATCCTTTAAAGTTCAGTTCATCCCAACGCGTGGTATCCGGCTTCCAATCCAGCGAAAACCGGCTGCTGTCCTGATCCGCGGCTATATCGTGTTTTCTTTTCTCCAGCAACTCGGTGGCATGTGCCGAAGCCTGGTCGATCACCGTTCGCTCCAACGCATAGGTCGATAAAACTCTATCCTTGAAGGGTTTCAACATATGCATCTCCGGCATAAAACCAATGGTATGCCACAACGCGGCGTACCCTGTAGAATAGCGGGGCTCGTCATAGAACCCATTCCACCCCCTGTCGGGATTGCCTTCCTCGAATTCGACATACGGCGTCATCGCCCAACCCCGCTTTTCCATCCCGCTAAAAAGGGCCGGGCCATAAACATCATGTAAAAAGATCCCCAGTTCTCCCCCCAGCTTGTTCCACTGCGTCGCCAGCAACGTCATGGTATACTGATAGTCCGCTCCATCGCTTACGTGGTTATCGACCAAAATCGCCGGATCGACCCAATGAAAGATCTGGACAAAGCTCTCCGCATTACGGCTGTCATTTTTGGTAAAGTCCCTGTTGAGATCGAGGTTCTGGGCATTACCCCGGAAACCATAACTCTCCGGCCCGTTTTGGTTGACCCGGGAAAAAGAGGTCCGGTTCAGGGCCCCACCGATATTATACAAGGGGATCACGGCCAGGGCAATATTGTCGGGCAGCCGGACCTTTCCCTCCACCAGATCGCGCAAAAGCAGCATGCTGGCGTCGACCCCATCGGGCTCCCCCGGATGGATCCCATTGTTGATCAGGATCACCACCTTGCGCTGCCGGCGCCAAACGGCCGGATCGGCGACCCCGTCGTTGGAATAAAGCACCACATGGTATGGATAGCCGGCATCGCTCATGCCCATCTCCCGGATCGATAGGCTGGGGGAGCGCTTATCCAGCTCTTTATAAAAGGCGATACATTCGGCATAGGTCGCCGTTTGCTTACCCGCCGATCGTTCAAAAGGCGTCTCCTGGGCAGACGCCAAAAGACAAAAAGCCATGAAGAAAAAAACGCAGATAGATTTTCTCATGGCCCTAAAATAAAAAAGCATCCGTTACCAGATGCCTCTTCAACAAACTATTTTACAATAAGTATTCGCGATTGGGAAGTCGGCAGGCCGACGATTACTTCGCGGCAGCGCTCAGCGTATTGACCTTACGGGCTAACTTGCTCTTCAGGTTCGCGGCCTTATTCTTATGGATAACGCCTTTCTTAGCCAGCTTGTCGATCATGGAAGCTATCTCGGGCAATTGCTCCCCGGCTTCTTTACCCCCCTTGATCGCCCGCAGGTCACGGATAGCGTTACGCGTGGTCTTGCCATAGTACCGGTTGCGATCCCGACGCTTGTTGGCTTGCCTTACGTCTTTTTTGGTTGCCTTGTGATTTGCCATGTCTCTAAACTTTTTGGGACGGCAAAGGTAGGCCCGAGCGCCGAATTCTCCAAAAAAAACCCGATTTTCTTTTGGGCGGGTTTAGGGCGTGCCCCGTCCGCCGCCAGGCGGCCGGCCGGGTCGGGCAGACCTTCGTCGGGCCTGCTTAAAACTTCGGCTCGAGCCACTTGCTCGACCCTCGTTCGGTCCCTTCGCTTCGCTCGGGCGCAGCCCTCCTCGGCAGAACTTCGCCCTTGCCACTGGCAAGAGCTCGTTCGCAGCCTTGCGGCTGCCATCGCCCTCCGGGCTCGGTTGGGCCTAATACCCCCCTATTATTAAATATTTAGTGAAATCCATCAAAATAGGCTTAGACCTTCCCGATTTTTGAGCGATATTTGTAGGCCAAAAATAGCGCATTGCGCAAGTTCCATGAAAGACTTTTCTTTTATAACTAATTCTCATCCAAGTTATATCGAGGGCCTCTACCAGGATTATGTGAAGAACCCCGATACTGTGGACCCCGAATTCCGCAAATTTTTTGAAGGTTTTGACTTCGCCGTTACCCAGGGCCGAAGTGGGTCTAACGGCTCCTCCGCCAGCGTAAACGGCGCCACCACAGCCACGGCCAACGGGGCAGCAACCGCCAACGGCACAGCCATCGCCAACGGAGCCAGCACCGGCGCCTATGCCGCCAGCAAGCCAATGACCACCGCCGATGGGATGGACTGGAAAAAAGAACTGGGCGCCTACCGCCTGATCCTCGGCTATCGGAATAAAGGACACCTCCTGGCCAAGACCAACCCCATCCGCCCCCGAAAGGATCGCGGCGCCAATCTCGACCTCGCCTTCTACGGCTTCACCGAAGAAGACCTCGACAAAAATTTCTTCGCCGGCAACCTTATTGGCCTGGGAACGACCACCTTACGCGCCATCCTTACCCACCTCCAGCAATGCTATGCCGGCCACGTGGGCATCGAATTCAAATACATCAGCGACCAGAAAAAGATCGACTGGCTCACCAACGAGATGGAAAAGAAATTCCTTGACCCTCTCCCCCTGGACCAGAAGAAACGCATCCTCGAAAAGATCAACCAGGCCGTCCTCTTCGAGAAATTCCTGCATACCAAATATATCGGGCAGAAACGATTCTCGCTGGAAGGCGGTGAAGCGACCATTCCCGCCCTCGATGCCATTATCAATACAGCCGCCGCCCACACCGTCCAGGAAGTGGTCATCGGCATGGCCCACCGCGGCCGCCTCAACGTTTTGGCCAATATCATGGGCAAGACCTACGAACAGATCTTCAGCGAGTTCGAAGGCACGGCCAAACCGGACCAGACCATGGGCAGCGGGGACGTTAAATACCATATGGGGTACGGTAGCGAAGTGCAAACGGATACCGACAAGACCGTCTACCTCAAGTTGATGCCAAACCCCTCGCACCTCGAGACGGTCGACCCCGTGGTCGAAGGCTTCGCCCGCGCCAAGGCCGACGTCCTCTATCAGAGCGACTACGATAAGATGCTCCCCATCCTCATCCATGGCGACGCCTCCGTCGCCGGTCAGGGTGTGGTATACGAGGTCTTGCAGATGAGCAATCTCAAAGGTTACTATACCGGCGGGACCATGCATTTTGTGATCAATAACCAGATCGGCTTTACCACCGATTTCGACGATGCCCGCAGCTCGGACTATTGTACGTCACTGGCCGCCGCCATCCAGGCCCCGGTATTACACGTCAACGGCGACGACGTCGAAGCCGTAGTCAAATGCGCGCAGATCGCGACCCGCTTTCGCCAGGAATTCAACTCCGACGTCTTCATCGACATGGTATGCTACCGCCGCCATGGCCACAACGAAGGCGACGATCCAAAATTCACCCAACCCCATCTTTACGCCCTCATCGACCAGCATCCTAACCCCAGGGAAGTATATACGCAGTATCTCATGGACCATGGGGAAGCCGATGCCAAAGACATGGTCAGGGAGATGGAAAAGAAATTCTGGGCCGACCTCCAGGAACGACTCGACGACGTCAAACAAAACCCGCTGCCGTATAAATATCAGCAGCCCGAGCTCTGGTGGCAAAGCCTCCGGAAATCGAACCCCGCGGATTTCGACCAGTCCCCGAATACCGCCATATCGGAAGCCGACTTCAGAAAGATCTTCGACGCCATCATGAGCTGGCCCGAGACCTTCAAACCCCTGCGGAAAGTGGAAAAACTGCTGCAGGATAAGATAAAATTATTCAACGAAGAAGGAAAGGTAGATTGGGCCACCGGTGAGCTGCTCGCCTATGGCAGCCTCCTGCTGGAAGGTAAGAATGTCCGCATGAGCGGCCAGGATGTTCAGCGCGGGACCTTCTCTCACCGGCATGCCGTCCTCCGCGACGAGAACACCGATGAAGAATACAACCGACTGAGCCGTCTGTCCGACGCCAAAGCGGAATTCCGCATCTACAACTCCCTGCTAAGCGAATACGCCGTGCTGGGCTTCGAATACGGCTACGCCCTCGCCAACCCCAACGCCCTCGTCCTCTGGGAAGCACAGTTTGGCGACTTCAGCAACGGCGCCCAGGTGATGATCGACCAGTTCATCTCCTGCGCCGAACAGAAATGGCAGCGTATGAACGGCGTCACTCTCCTGTTGCCCCACGGCTATGAAGGATCGGGCCCCGAACATAGCTCGGCCCGCATGGAACGGTTCTTACAACTTTGCGCGGAATACAATATCGTCGTCACCGATATCACCACCGCCGCAAATCTGTTCCACGCGTTCCGCCGCCAGCTTACCTGGCCGTTCCGGAAACCGCTGATCAACTTCTCACCCAAAGCAAATCTGCGGCATCCCGGCTCCTATTCTTCAATGCAGGAATTTACCACCGGCGGATTCCAGGAAGTCATAGACGACCATTTCGTAGATCATGCCGAAGACGTGAAAAAAGTCCTTTTCTGTAGTGGCAAGATATATTTCGAGTTGGCCGAACGCCAGCAAAAGGACAATCGCAAAGACGTCGCCATCGTCCGCCTCGAGCAGCTATACCCGTTGCCGGTGGGCCAGCTGGAAGCCCTGTATAAAAAATACAGCCAGGCAGCCACCTGGTTCTGGGTACAGGAAGAACCCCTCAACATGGGCGCCGCTTCCTTCCTCCAGATGAATCTGAAATCGATCAACTATGGGGTCATCAGCCGTCAGCCCAGCGCCGCCACGGCCACCGGTTACTCCAAAGTACACGCACAAGAACAGGCCGAGATCATCGAGACAGCCTTTACCATATAGGGCCAAAGGCCCTATGACCGAAGGTCCGACATTAGCCTAATCAGCGAACCGCAGGTTCGCGACAAGTAAAAAGTATAAAAAATAGAATTTTTGACAAATGATTGATATTAAAGTTCCGGCAGTAGGCGAGTCCATCAGTGAAGTAACGCTGGTCAAATGGCTCAAAAGGGAAGGTCAGTATGTCGAACGCGATGAGGTCATAGCAGAATTGGAAAGCGAAAAAGCTACTTTCGAGGTCAACGCAGAAAAAGCCGGAGTGCTCAAGCCTGTGGGCAAAGAAGGCGATACACTCAAGATCGGCGACGTCGTCGCCCAGATCGACGAAACCGCCGCCAAACCCGAAGGCCAGGCCGCCGCCACAACCCCTGCCACGGCAACCGCCGCAGCCGCCACGACGCAAGCAGCAACAGCCACCACAACAGCCATAGCCCCAGCCACGCAAGCCGCTCCCGCCGCCGCAGGCCCGGTGACGAACATCCCCAACGACCTCAAAGCCACACCCGTCGCCGCAGCCATCATCTCCGACAAAAAGATCGACGCAGGAACGATAACCCCCTCCGGTACAGGTGGGAAAATTCTCAAGAACGACGTCCTCGAAGCGCTGGCCCACCCCGGCCGCACCCCGGGTAAAGCCCTCTTTACCCGCCAGGACCGCCGCGAAAAAATGAGCAACCTCCGCAAGACGGTCTCGCGCCGCCTCGTGGAAGCAAAGAATACCACGGCCATGCTCACCACCTTCAACGAGGTGGACATGAGCGCCGTCATGGCCCTCCGCGCCAAATACAAAGACAAGTTCAAAGAAAAACACGGCGTCAACCTGGGCTTCATGAGCTTCTTTACAAAAGCGACCTGCTACGCCCTCCAGGAATGGCCGGCCGTCAACGCCTATATCGACGGCGACGAGCTCGTATACCACGACTATTGCGATGTCTCCATCGCCGTATCCGCACCAAAAGGCCTCGTCGTCCCCGTGATCCGCAACGCGGAAAGCCTGTCCATGGCCGACATCGAGAAAAAAGTCGTCGAACTGGCCACCAAAGCCCGCGACAACAAATTATCGATGGAAGAGATGCAGGGCGGAACCTTCACCATCACAAACGGTGGCGTGTTCGGCAGCCTCATGTCCACCCCCATCATCAATATTCCACAATCCGCGATTTTGGGCATGCACAAGATCGAAGACCGCGCCGTCGTCGTAAACGGCCAGATCGTAGTGCGCCCGATGATGTACCTGGCCGTGAGCTACGACCACCGCATCATCGATGGCCGCGAATCCGTGAGCTTTCTCGTCCGCATCAAAGAGCTGCTCGAAAACCCCGACCAGCTTCTCTTCGGTAAAGACCCGCTCAAGGCCCTGCTGGAACTCTAACAATGATATTTGACAACCAGCTCCGCTACGCGATCCAGATCGTCGAGAACTACAAGGGCGACATGCCCCTGCACGCCTGGCTCAAAGACTATTTCCGGCTCAACAAACAAATGGGCTCCCGCGACCGAAAGATGCTCTCCACACTCGTCTACAGCTTCTATCGGCTGGGCCACGCCATAAAGGATACGCCCATCAATCAGCGGCTGCTCATCGGCCTCTTTCTCTGCAACGAACAACCCGGCGGTATGCTGGAATACTTCCGGCCGCCGTGGGCCCAAAAGACCAGCGCTGGACTAAAAGAAAAGATCGATTTCATCCAACAACAACCCGAAGGCCGGGACTTCCAGCCCACGGATATCTTCCCCTGGAAAGAAGAACTCTCCCCGGCTATCGACCACGTCGCTTACTGTCTTTCATTTCTCCGCCAGCCCGACCTTTTCCTTCGCATCCGCCCCGGCTACGAAACCGTCGTCCGCGAAAAACTGGCCGGCATCACAGCCAAACCCACTTCCGCCACCACGACCCATGCCGGAGCAAACCCCGAATTCATCACTGAAAATACCATCCGCCTTCCCAACGGCTTCAACGTAGAAGCCCATTTCACCCCGGACAAAGAAGTCGTCGTCCAGGATTATAGCTCCCAACGCGTTGCCGCCTTCCTGAAACCTATAGAACAAACAAAAGAACCCCGCTTCTTCTGGGATGCCTGCGCCGCCAGCGGCGGTAAATCGATCCTCGCCCATGACCTCTACCCCGATCTGGATATCCTCGTCTCGGACATCCGCACGGCCATCCTCCATAACCTCAAAGTCCGCTTCCACACCGCCGGAATAAAAAAATATAATTCTTTCCTGGCCGACCTCTCCAAACAACAGCCTCCGGCCAGCGCCGCCAACGCCGAACTCATCCTCACCGACGTCCCCTGCACCGGCAGCGGCACCTGGGGCCGGACCCCCGAAGACCTCTATTTCTTCGACCCCGCAGCCATCCTCCGCTATAGCGCCCTGCAAAAACGGATCATGGCCAATATCGCCCCACACGTCGCACCCGACGCAGCCCTCATCTACTGCACCTGCTCCGTCTTTAAAAAGGAAAATGAAGAAATGATCGCCTACATCCGGGATACCACCAGGCTAAAGGTCCAGAGCGCCCAAAACATCCAGGGCTACGACCAACACGCGGACACCCTCTTCGCAGCCCGATTGAGCCACAGCCACTGAAAACCACGTTCCACCCGCAACCAGCGTCGCAGATCAATTGTGATCCACTATATACATATTTAACTCGAACCCGATCTTATATCCCGCCTGCGTACCATCCGGCGTAGGCGGCTGATACTCCCACATCTGCGTACTCCGGTAGACCAGGCCGATATGTTTGGCATACGTCTCCCACCAATACGTGCGGGAAGCCGGTACATTAGGATTGCTCAACGGGACATTCAGCGAATCATTGACGTCCAGGACGCTGATCGTCGAGTCAAAGCTCGACCCTGCCGGCGTAGTATAAGCTTGATTCACACTCGCGTAGTTAAAGGTCCAGCCGCTCATATCGATATTGTCCTGGTAGTTGTAAGCAAAATAGTCCTCATAGGGATCATACGGCAGATAGTCGTTGCCGCCCCAGCTTGCACCGACGTCGATGGGCCAGGCGAGTTTTATAAATCGGAGATTCTGTTCCGTTAGCTCTATATTTTGTGTTGAAGCAGTGACCATATAGGTCTCGTTCGGCGTCCAGGAGTCACCGAGGGTATCGCTCAGATACCGGACCACCAGGTAATTTAGATTGCCCGACGCATCGGTGAGGGTATCCGAAACCGAATCCTTAGCCAGATAGGAAGTGATGGTGTCCAACTGGCCGTAATAGTAAAAGTTCAGGGAGTCCATCCGATAGGTGACATACTTCCCGATTTGCAACGGCATCCAGAAATCCGTGAGCGCGCCCGAGTAAGAGGCCGTCTTGGTAAAGTTAATGGTCTTCTTACAGCTCGTCACAACCATTAGACTCAATAGGAGAATGAGGCTTAGGCGAAGAGGCATATGTAGGTTTAGTTATGATCCACTATATACATGTTAAGCTCGAACCCGATCTTATATCCCGCCTGCGTACCGTCAGGAGTAGGCGGCTGATACTCCCACATCTGGGTACTTCGATAGACCAGACCGATATGTTTGGCATAGGTCTCCAGCCAATACGTCCGCGATGCAAAAGCGTTCGTGTTGACTATCGGGACATTCACCGAGTCATTAGCCTGCAGCACGCTTATCGTCGAATCAAAGCCCATCCCCGCGGGTGTAGTATACGCCTGATCCACATTCTGATAGGTATATACCCAATTGCCCAGCGAGAGATGATCGTCGTCGCTGAATTGAAAATAGTCCCCATAAGGATTATAGGGTAGGTAGCTGTTGCCCGACCAGGTCGACCCATTATCGATGGGCCAGGCCAGTTTTATAAACCGGAGATTCTGTTCCGTTAGCTGAATATTTTGAGTGGAAGCAGTGACCATGTAGGTTTCGTTCGGCGTCCAGGAGTCACCGAGGGTATCACTCAGATAACGGACCACGAGATAATCCAGATTGCCCGCCGCATCTGTAAGTGTATCGGAGATCGAATCCTTAGCCAGATAGGAAGTGATGGTATCCAACTGGCCGTAATAGTAAAAGTTCAGGGAGTCCATCCGATAGGTGACATATTTCCCGATCTGTAACGGCGTCCAGAAATCCGTGAGCGCGCCCGAATAGGAAGCCGTTTTGGTGAAATTGATGTTCTTTTTGCAGCTGGTTACAACCATCAGACTCAGCAAAATGATGAGACTCAGGCGAAATTTCATATCCTTACGTAACGTGCAATAAGCAATTTTATTGCCCCTTATCTCTTTGTATGATCCCCCCGCCAATAACCTCATCCCCCTCATAAAAGACAGCACTCTGACCCGGCGCGATGCTCTTGGCCATTTCATAGAACCGCACCTTCACCCGATCCCCGTCCGGATAGAGATTGCTGAGCGTCCCCTTGTCCTTATACCGCACCTTCGTGATCGCCTCCATACCCGCGGTAACCCCCTCATATTTCATCCAGTTGATCTTTGCGACGGTCATCTCCTGCTGGTCCAGATCCGCTTCATCCCCCAACACCACCGTATTCGTCTCCGGTCGGATCGCCGTAACATACACCGGCTTGCCGAAGGTGATATCCAGGCCCTTTCGCTGTCCGATCGTATAAAAAGGATAACCCTTATGCACACCAAGAATATTCCCCTCCTTATCCACGAAGTTGCCGCCCATCACCCGCTCTTCCAACCCATCCACCCGGCGCTTCAGAAAACCGCGGTAATCATTGTCCGGCACAAAACAGATCTCATAGCTCTCCGCTTTCTTCGCCAGTTCGGGATAACCATAGTCGAACGCCATCTGCCGGATCTCCGTCTTTCGATAAGGCCCCAACGGCAACAAGGTCCGCTTTAGCAGATCCTGTTGCAAACCCCATAAGACATAGCTCTGATCCTTCGTCTCGTCAACCCCCTTGGCGATCGTATACCGCCCATTGTTGTGCTGTCGGACAATTCCGTAATGACCGGTAGCGATATAATCGCAATCCAACGCATCCGCCCGCTTGAGAAGCGCCCGCCACTTGATATGTGTATTACAAAGGACGCAGGGATTCGGCGTCCGGCCCGCCAGATACTCGTCTACAAAATTCTCGATCACGAAATCCCCGAACTCTTCCCGGATGTCCAAAACAAAATGCGGAAAACCATGTTGCACCGCCGCCATCCGCGCATCATTGAAACTATCAAGGTTACAACAGCCCGTCTCTTTCTTCGATGCCCCGGCACTGGCATAATCCCATGTCTTCATGGTGATCCCTACGACTTCATAACCCTGATCATGGAGCATGAGTGCCGTAACGGTACTGTCGATACCGCCGCTCATCGCCACCAAAACCTTTCCTTTACGACTCATATTAAAAAATATCAGACCGCAAATTTACGCTAAAACTTTTATTCCTTACAATAAGCATGTAACACCCTGATTTCCCCATCCTGGACCGCCAACTCCTTCCAGGATACCGAGTCTTCGATATGCACTACATACGCTGTAACGCCCTCCTGCTCAACTTCCTTGACCCAGCCAATCGAGAAATCATAGTAATTGCTCCGCACAAGATGACGCAGATCGGCAGACATCTCTTTCTGCGTATAAGTGCGTATCGAATAAAGGAAACCGCCTTTTTTATCATAGACATAATGCACCTGCGTGGGACCGCTGTAATACTCGGCCATATAGCCCAGGGGTATCTTATACCAGTGCGTATTATCCGGGTCGCCCGACCGTTCCCAGTAATCCCGCGAGGCCCGCACGGCCGCCTTGTCGGTACCGATGTTATGAATATTCAGCAAATAGGCTTTGTCCGTAGTCGATGTCTGTGCCTGCGTCATAATGCTCAGGGTCAGCAAAAACCCGGTGAGCAACAGGCCGATGAGCTTTTTCATGATGATTTTTTTTGATGATGTGGTAAAGCTACTGCCAGATCATCCGGATCGCAAGCTAAAACAAGCGACTGGCGTCTTCCGGTGCCCATTGCCGGGTGCGAATGAGTAATCGGCGAGACTACCTATTAGGTTGTAGTCTTCTCAACAAAGCCTCCTTCCGGGCCCGCGAGACGGGCACACTCGACTCGTCGGACATAACGAGATAACCACCTTCACCTTTGATGTATTTATTGACTTCGTTGAGGTTGATGAGATGCGAATGATGGACACGCAAAAAACCATAATCTTCCAGCAACTCCTCGATCTCTTTGAGCGTCTTCGACGCAATGATCTTTTGCTTTTCTTTGAGTGTCAGAACGGTATAGTTGCTGTCGGACACACAATGAACGATACAGTCCACCCCCACCATCTGCAACCCCTCCATCGTGGGAATGGCGATCTTACTAAACAGGCTCGCCGGGCTCTGCAGCTTCTGGAACAGAAGATCGAACTGCTGCGTCAGCGGCGCCTTCAGCCGCTGTTCTACCTTGCGCATCGAGGCCAGCAGCTCCTCCCGGTCTATCGGTTTTAAAAGATAGTCCAAAGCACTATGTCTGATGGCTTTTATGGCATATTGATCATAGCTCGTGGTAAAGATCAGCTCGAAATCCAGGTCCTTGATCTTTTCCAGCAGCTCGAACCCATTCATCCTCGGCATCTCGATATCCAGGAACAACAGCCGCGGCTGCAACTCCCGGATCGGCGCCAGCGCCTGCGCCCCGGAATGATAGATGCCTTCGACATGCACCTGGGGGCAGTATCGCCCCAGCAGGATCGCCAGGGCTTCCGTACAGTAAGGCTCATCGTCGACAATAAAAGCATTGATCATAGTCACGTATATAATGTTTCGGCTCGTTCACCGGTGGGATCCTTGATCTTCACGGTCAACGTGACCCGTGTACCCGCAGGCTCGCCATGTTCGTCATATAGATCCTCGATGGCAAAGAACGGTTGCGACGCATCCGGTCCGCTGATCAGCGCCATCCGCTCGACCGTGATCTCCATTCCCATCGATTTATGTTTCTCCGCGGACTTGCTCTTCAGGCTGGCGGCCCGCTGCCGTCCTACGCCATCGTCCCGTACTACACAGGTCAACAGGTCCCCGCTGGCGCTAAAGGCGATCGAAAGACTCCCCCGCTCTTCTTTATGCATCAGCCCATGCCATACGGCATTCTCTACAAAGGGCTGCACCAGCAACGGCGGGATCCTGATCTCGTCGGTATCCAGATCCTCGGCGACGAGAATTTGGTAGTCGAACGCATCCTTAAAACGCAGCCGCTCCATATCGAGATAAAGCCGGAGGATCTCGATCTCGTCGGACAAGCTAATATACGCATGCCTCGAGTGGTTCATGATCATCCGGATGAGCCGCGCAAACTTCGTGAGATAATCGGACGCCGCCTCCGTTTCATGTCCCAGGATAAACCGGTTGATCGCATTCAGACAGTTGAAGATAAAATGCGGGTTCATCTGCGACCTTAAGGCCTGTATCTCCAGCTCCTTGGTCCGTTGCTGTAAGGCCGCGCGCGCCCGCTCACTCTCCAGTCGCTGGATCTCCAGATCGTCTTCCGCCTGTTTTCGCCGATGTTCGGCATTCCGCCGTTTCAATCGCATGATCCAGATATAGATACCCGCGAACACCAGCAGCACGACGATACCTCCGATCAATAGCCGCTTGGTCAGCATCTCTTCACGCAAGCACGCATCTTCCAGATCTTTGTCTGCATTGAGCAACCGGATCTTCTCCTCGAATCCATAAGAGGCAAAACGCCCCTTAAGCTGGTCATTGAGCACACTGTCCTTGAGCACGATATACCGGCGGAAATAGACATACGCACTATCCGTTCGTTTTGCCCGGTCATATAACTGATACAAAAGCTGACAGCCATCCCGGATATTCTGCCGCGCATCCGTGAGCTGCGCCAGCGCCAACTCCTCCCGGGCATATCGGAGTGCCGACGTATCCTGGTTCAATCCCAGATAGGTCCTGGCCAGGTCTTCCTGGCAACGCATGAGCTGGTTCCGGTCGTTCGTCTGTTCCTGGTACACGATGCTCTTCAAAAAATAGGGTAGGGCAGTGGCATACTCCTCGCGGAAAAGATAGTATTCGCCCTTGCTCGCCAGGAAACCCTTTAGGACATGCGTCGGCATATGTGCACTATCGAGCTGGTTATACAAACTCAACGCGCTGTCATATTTGTGCTCCCGAGTCAGCAACTGTGCATATATCGTCACCAGCCACGGGTCCATATCGCTCACCTTACGCTTGTCAAACGCCTCCGAAAGATATTTCTCCGCCGAAGCATAGTCCTCGATCTGCATGAACAACTCGGCGAGCAGCTTATGTTGCACCCCCACCATGAGCGTGTCGTGGATCGCCTCGGCCAGCCGGATGCACTCCCGCAGCGTATCGAAAGCCCGGGCATAATCACCCCGTTCCCGGTAGGCTTCGGCGGTCACCGATAAAATATAGACTTCCCCACGGGCCTCCCCCGATCTTCGGGCCTCGACCCGCGCCTTGTCAAAATAGCTCACGGCTTCGTCAAAATGACTCTCGGCAAAAAGCGCATAGCCAAGCGTATAATAAGCCAGCGTGATGCCATATTTATCATCCGTCTTCCCGAACCACACGAGGCTTTCCCGCCCCAGCTTTTCGGCACGCATAAACTCGCAGCTCCCATGGGCGGCAATGGCAGCCTCACAGGCCAGCGCAACAGCGATCCCATGCGTATACCCGATCTTTTTCGATCGTTGCAACGCATCCTCGGCATAACAGGCGGCATACCCATAGGATCCCATTTCCCTTTCGACCAGGAAATTCATGATCCGGT